>Ga0164293_10002233_pt1 | contig 16419 bp, 17 predicted proteins | sample GEODES118metaG_FD_111487 | JGI IMG/M metagenome (GOLD analysis project Ga0164293, IMG submission 111487) | Eutrophic lake water microbial communities from Lake Mendota, Wisconsin, USA - GEODES118 metaG | ecosystem: Environmental > Aquatic > Freshwater > Lake | place: USA: Lake Mendota...
ACTTCCAGGGTGAGGGCCCCGTCGGCCACGTCGACCACCTTGGCGCGGAACACCTGAACCAGTTCGAGGATCTCGCCGCGGTGCTGGGCTGGGGCCGCCACCTTGAGCAGCATCAGCTCTCGCTCAACGGCGGGGATGGTGGAGAGGTCGATCACCCCGAGCACATTCACCAGCTTGTCGAGCTGCTTGGTCATCTGCTCCAGGGTGCGGTCGTCGCCCTCCACCACCATCGTGAGCCGCGACATGCCGTGTTTCTCGGCAGGTCCAACGGCCAGGCTCTCAATGTTGAAGCCGCGGCGGGCAAACAGACCGGAGATGCGGCTGAGGGCCCCCGATTCGTCTTCCACCAACACCGACAGGGTGTGCTTCATCGAGGGTCTGGGCGCCGAGCCCAACGGGGCGATTGGCCCAAATTACGCGCCGGCCCCGGGCAGCTGACGCAGCCAGGCCAACAGCGTCGTGTTGAAGGCCTCGGGGACTTCGTCGTGAGGACAGTGGCCGCAGTGCGGCAGCACCTCAAGGGGCAAGTCGGACCTCAGCCGTTGCACCTGTTCGGCCACCCGCAGCGGCACCAACTGGTCGCGGCCACCCCAGATCAGCAGCAGGGGTTGGCGCAACCGCATCAACAGCGCGGGAGCTGTGGCGGCAGGGGGCCGCAGGGCCATGGCGATGCTCATCGCCCGCAGGCTGAGGGGGGCTCCCGGCCTGCGGGCGGGCCTGGCGATCAGCCGATGCAGCTCCCGGTCAGCGAGCACCGGCCGGACGTAGGCGCTCTGGATGCCCAGGGCCAGCAGGGGCGAGCGGGCCAGCAGAGGCACCAGCAGCTCCAGGGGTAGCAGCCGGCAGAGCAGTTTCACCACGACGCGCTTGAGTCGCCGCCGCCAGGGCCGCCGCCTTGGTGGCCAGCGGCGGGGGGGGCTCAGCAGGGCCGGATCCGGCAGGGGGGCGGCCACCACCGCCCGCACCATGCCCGGGAAGAACACCCCACAGCTGAGCGCCACCAGGCCCCCTAGGGAGTGACCCACCAGCACCGCCGGTGCCTGCACCACCTCCACCAGAAAGGCACGCAGCTGGCGGGCCCAGAGGCGGTTGTCGAGGCGCAGGGTCGGTTGACTGGAGGCGCCGAAGCCCACGAGGTCGAGGGCGAACACGCGCCACCCCGCTGCCGCGAGACTTTCGGCGTTGTGGCGCCAGTGGCTGCTGCTGGCGGCAAAGCCGTGCACCAGCACCAGCGGTGGATGGGAGGGATCCCCCAGCACCCGCCAGTGGCAGCTCAGCCCATGCCACTGCCAGTGAGAGTGGCGCCCCCAGTTCGCTGAGGGGGCAGGCTGGAAGGTGCTTGCCACCTCTGAAACCTGAGCGCGTCGTCTGAGGGCCACTATTGCGAAGGGTCTGCCCGGTTGCGGCTGGGGCAGGGTTTTTTCCGTGAGGACTCTCGCCCGTCTAGGGATCTGGGCGTGTTGCTGGCCCGCCAGCTGGCCGCCCGGGGGCCATTGCGGGTGCTCGATGGGATGGCGGGCTGCGGCATCCGTGCCCTGCGCTACGGCCTTGAGGCAGGCGCCCAGGCGGTGTGGGCCAATGATGCTGATCCCGAGCGCCTGCCACTGCTGCAGGCCAACCTGTCTGGCCTGATAGGGGCCCGCTGCACCACGACAACCGCCCAGCACCTGCTGGCCGGTTGCCTGCAGCAGCAGGAGCGCTTTGAACTGCTCGATCTCGACGCGTTCGGCTGTCCAGTGGCCCTGTTGCCGCTGGCCCTGGAGGCCGTTGCCATCGGTGGTGTGCTCTACCTGGCCAGCACAGATGGCCGCTCCGCCACAGGCCACGACCGCCGCGCCGCGCTGCGCTCCCTGGGCGCGGCGGCCCGAGCCCATCCGGCGGCCTGGGAGCTGGCACTGCGGCTGCAGCTGGGCGCCGTGGCGCGGGCGGCCTGGGCCATGGGGCGGGGGATCGAGCCGCTGCTCGCCTTCAGCGAAGGCCGCACCTTCCGCACCGCCGTGCGCCTGCAGCGGCTGCCGGCCCAGCGGGAAGAAGAGCGGCTGGGTCTGCTGGCCCTCTGCCATGGCTGCGGCGACCAGCAGGTGCAGTCGCTGTTGCAGCTGCGTCAGTGGCAGCCCTGCCACTGTCCCAGCGGTCAGGCTCCGCCCCTGGCGGTGAGTGGTCCCCTCTGGATCGGCGCGCTGCAGGATGGGGCCCTGCTCACGGGCTTGGCTGCCGATCACGACGCCCAGGTGCTGCGCTCCACCCGCCAGCTGCTGGAGCGGCTGCGGCGCGACCCCGGCCTGCCTGCCCGCTGCTGGCCCACCGCCGAGATCGCCCGCCGCCTGGGTTGTGGTCCGCCGCCCCTGCAGCAGCTGGTGGCGCTGCTGGAAGCCAGGGGTTGGCCCAGTGCTGCCAGCGGTGTGATGGCCGGTTGCCTGCGGTCTGAAGCGCCCTGGCCGGCGATTCAGACCGCCGCCGCCGACCTGAGCTCCGTCACGGGTACGGCCAGGCTCTCGGCCGCTGCCGCCAGCCGCTGCTAAATAGGTTTCCTCCTCGACCCGTTTGGCCATGGCCTCGGAAATCTTCGGCACCGCTGCGCTCTTCTGGGTGTTGATCCCCGTGGGGCTGGCCGGGGGAGCCCTGCTGCTCAAACTGGCCGACAAGGACTGAGCAGATCGCCCGGCCCACTCCCCAGCCTCCCTCCCGCCGGGGGGACCCACGCGCCTAGGCTCAGCCCGCTTGCGCTTGGTTCATGCAGCTTCTGGTGGTGGGCGCTACGGGCACCCTCGGGCGGCAGATCGCCCGCCGTGCCCTCGATGCCGGTCATCAGGTGCGTTGTGTGGTGCGTTCACCCCGCAAGGCGGCCTTCCTGCAGGAGTGGGGCTGCGAACTGACCCGCGGCGATCTGCTGGAGCCCGACAGCCTCGACTACGCCCTGGAGGGCCAGGAGGCAGTGATCGATGCCGCCACGGCCCGTGCCACCGATCCCGGCAGTGCCTACGACGTGGACTGGACCGGCAAGCAGAACCTGTTTGCCGCCTGCAAGCGCGCCGGCGTGAAGCGGCTGGTGTTCATGTCGCTACTCGATGCCGCCAAGCATCGCGATGTGCCGCTGATGGACATCAAGGCCTGCACCGAGCAGTGGCTTGAAGCCTCCGATTTCGATTACACGATCCTGCAGGGTGTGGCCTTCATGCAGGGCCTGATCAGCCAGTTCGCCATTCCCGTACTGGAGGGCCAGACCGTGTGGGTGAGCGGCATGCCCACACCGATCGCCTACATGAACACCCAGGACATGGCTCGTTTCGCCGTGGCCGCCCTGGACCATCCCGACACCACCAGCCGGCGCAGCTTCCCGATGGTGGGTCCCCGCGCCTGGACCACCGGCGAGATCACCCAGCTGTGTGAGCGCTATACCGGCAAGGATGCCCGCCTGTTCCGGGTGCCGCCGGTGCTGATGGGGCTGATGCGCAGCGTCACTGGTTTCTTCGAAGCCAGCCTCAACATCACAGAGCGTCTGGCCTTCGAGGCGGTGACCGGCGGCGGTCAGCGGCTCGACGCTCCCATGGACGAGAGCTACGCCGCCTTTGGCCTCGACCCGCACGACACCACCGGCCTCGAGGACTACCTCAAGGAGTACTACGACACCATCCTCAAGCGCCTGCGCGAGATGGAGTCGGACCTCGACAAGGAGGCGAAGAAGAAACTGCCTTTCTGAGTCACTCCTCAGTGCGTCTGTACTACTGGCTTGGTACGATTGGCCCGGTAGTCGAGTTGGTTCGTCGGTGTCGATCGCGCAAATCAAGAATCTGCAGCGCCGTCTGGCCAACCTGGAGTCAGAGGCCGTCGCGGAAGTGACCCGGGCCTGCGGCCATGAGCTCTGGCAGAGCGTTGGCTTCGACGCCCTCGACGCGCTCGAGGATCCCGATCGCCGTGCCCGGGCGAACTACTACTACGGCCAGCTGCAGACCGTGCGGGAACTCCAGGAGTGTTTGGGCTGAGCGGGCAGGGGGCAAAACCGCCCTATCCGCCGCCACCGGCCCGGCCCGATTTCCCGCCACCAGCCCGGCCCCCGCGACCTGATCTCGACCGGTCTGCCCTTGACCGATCCGATTGATCTGCTGCTGTCCGGCGCAGCAGTTGATCCAGGCGCGCCTGTTCAACGGCGTTCACGAAGCGCCATTGCCCTGGTGCCAGCCCCGTGAGCTGCAACGGCGGCAGGCCGTCCATCAGGTCGATCGACTGGCGAATCAACCGCAGGGTCGGCAGTCCTGCAGCTGCGGTCATGCGACGCACCTGGCGGTTGCGACCCTCGCGCAGCTCCAGCTCCAGCCAGCTGGTGGGCACCTGGAGCCGGTGGCGGATCGGTGGATCGCGATCGGGGATTGCCGCAGCTGCCACCTCCTCTTCCGCCAGGGCTCTGGCTCTGGCCGGCAGGGTGCATCGGCCCTGGATGACAAGGCCTGAGCGCAAGGCCGCCAGGGCTTGTGGTTCAGCGTTGGCATCGCCCTCCACCTGGGCCCAGTAGCGGCGCCAATGGCCAAAGGCTGGATCGGTGAGCCGTTGCTGCAGGCGGCCATTGGCGGTGAGCAGCAGCAGCCCCTCGCTGTCGGCATCGAGCCGGCCGGCCGCATACACACCCGGCACGGCAATCCAGTCGGCCAGGCAGCGCCACGGGCTACCTGGCTCCGGGGTGAACTGGCTCAGCACCCCGTAGGGCTTGTGAAACAGCAGGGTGGTCAGGACTGGCGGGCCTTCCAGAGATTCACCACGCCGATGGAGATCAGCAGCAGGCCCAGGTCCATCGACAGGGGGGGGAGCACCATGGAACGTCCGAGCACGCGCCCGACCCTATCGCTCGTCTGCGGCAGTCGGCGGTGCAGGGGCGTGGCGGCCTTTAAGCTGGTATCAGCCGTGATCCGGATTGAGCTGCCTGCATGATTGAGACCTCTGGTGTGATCGAGAAGGAGCAGGGCAACGGGTTCTATCTGGTGACCCTGGAGCAGCCTGCCGGTCACCAGTGCCTCTGCCGTGCCGCCGGCAAGCTCACCAAGTTCAGGATCAAGCTGCTCGCCGGCGACAAGGTGCTGGTGGAGATCAGTCCTTACGACCTCACCCGCGGACGCATCACCTACCGCGAGCGCAATGCCGGTGCCACCGGCCCCCGGCCCGGCGGCAACCGCCCTGGCGGGCCCCGTCGCCGCTGAGCCCCGCCAACGGAGCCCGGGACCAACACTCCCGGGCTTGCTTGTGAGGTGGGGCCTCGCCCTCAGGCGTGCACCCCCAGCAGGCTCTCGATGGCGGCCTTGAATTCGCTGCGCTGCTTCACGCCCTTGAATTGCTGCTTGAGTTCCTTGTTCAGGAACAACTGCACGGTGGGGGTGCCGCTGACGCCGGCCTGTTGGGCGATCGCCTGATCGGCTTCGATGTCGATCTCCACGCCCTGGGCGGCGCCTCCCAGCTCATCGAGCACCCGCTTGAGCTGGGGCTTGAGCACATGACAGGGGCCGCAGGTGGGGGAGGTGTACACCACCAGCAGGGGCTTGCTGCTGTCGTGATAAAGCTTGCGCAGGGCATAGCTCCCCTTCTGCCAGAGGGCATTGGCGTCGAAGTTGGCCTCATCGCTCTCGGCGGTGCGCTTCGGCTCACCCACCGCCTCGGGCTCCACCGACTCGCGTTTCACTTCCACCGCCAGGTTGTGGTGGCTCAGCCAGCGCTCGGCGGCCAGGGCCGCCTGGCAGCCGCTGCCGGCTGCGGTGATGCCCTGGCGCCACTCGGCGTCGGCCACATCCCCGGCGGCAAACACGCCGTCGATGCTGGTTTCAGGTCGCCCCGGCCGGGTCACCAGGTAGCCGTGGCCGTCCACCTCCAGCTGGCCGCGCACCAGCCGGGTGTTGGGGGTGTGGCCGATGGCATAGAAGAGGCCCTTCACCGCCAGCTCCTCGGTGGCGCCGCTTTCGGTGTCGCGCAGGGTGATGGCCTCCAGCCAGTCGCTGCCGCTGCAATCGGCCACCTGGCGGTGCCAGTGCACGGTGATGTTGGAGTTGGCCAGCACCCGGTCGGCCATGGCCTTGCTGGCGCGCAGCTGGCCGGAGCGCACGATCAGGTGCACGTGGTCGCCGTATTTGGTGAGGTACACGGCTTCCTCGCAGGCCGAGTCGCCGCCGCCCACCACGGCCACCGCCTGGTTGCGGAACTGGGGAGTGGCGCCATCGCAGATGGCGCAGGCACTGATGCCGCTGCTCCAGAAGCGCTCCTCCTGGGGCAGGCCCAGCCGGTTGGCACTGGCGCCGGTGGCCAGGATCACGCTCTGGGCCTGATAGGTGGTGCCGTCAGCGGTGATCCGGAAGGGCCGCTGAGACAGATCGATTTCGGTGGCGTCAGCCAGCACCAAGGTGGTGCCCCAGCGCTCAGCCTGGGCCTTCATCCTGTCCATCAGATCGGGCCCCAGGATGCCGTCGGGGAAGCCCGGGAAGTTCTCCACATGGGTGGTGGTCATCAGCTGGCCACCGGGGATGCCGCCGTCCTGGAAGCCCGTGATCAGCAGCGGGTTGAGGTTGGCGCGGGCGGCATAGATGGCGGCGGTGTAGCCGGCCGGGCCCGAGCCCACGATCACCAGGTTCTCGACGTCCGGGCGTGCGGCCTCAGCAGGGGAGGCACCAGGAGTTAGAGACACAGCTAAAGCGGAGCGACTATGAGTTGAGCCTAGGGGATGGCTGCCCGAGGTGACACTCTGTGACGCACGCGACCACGTCCGAGAGCGGCGCCGCGGGTGGCTTTAGATTTTCTTCAGATTTCCAGGAGGCCGTCGCTGGCGCTGGGGCCTGGCTGATTGGCTGGGTTGGAGGGTCGCAGGGTGTTGGGCACCATCAACACGCTGGGTTCGAGCAGGTCGGGATGCTCCTCCAGGCAGAGCAGCCATTCCCGGAACTCCTCTGTGAGGGCGTAGCTCTCCTCGAAGTGCTCGAAGGTATCGAGGGTGGCCCGCCGGGCCAGGGCCCAGCTCACGGCAACGGTGAGGCGGCGATTCACTGCGGCGTCCATGGTCCGCATCCCCAGAGGTGACGCCACGCTGCCGGGCCGCCTGCCTTGCCGGGGTATTGGTTGACACAACGTCGCAAAATCCGGGCATTTGGTAGCCATCTTTTATCGATTAGCGCCTGTTTGCGCGATTTTTTTCGCTTTATCCGTAGAAACGGGTAGAATTGTGTCGCTTTTATTTCGGTCCATTGTGCTGAGGGGCGCTGCGTGAGCCTCGCGGCAGTGCTTAGGGGCACTCAGGGGAGGGGCCCAGGCCGTGTCGCGGCAGTCACAGGCTCATGCCTGCTGGGGCTGGGCTGGGGCCAGGTTGGGCTGAGCAGGGGCCCTGATGGCCTGCGCTGCCTGCCTTAGGCGCTGGGCCGCAGAAAGCTCGGCAGCTCTGGCCCCCTGAGGCGGATCAGCTCGCCGGCCCGCGCTTCGATCGCCTGCAGGGGCAACGCATGGCCGGGTGCGCCGCACGCCTCGCCGGCCGGTTCGTCAACGCTGGGAGTGGTGTCGATCAGGTAAGGCTCGCTCAGCGACCAGGAGCGGGCGAAGCCCATCAGCAGCGGATCGGCGGGGGCAAACACATAGGAGGGCTGGCGCGGAATCGCCTCCTGGGCAGCCCGCTCCCCATCCATCCGCACCACCCGGGTGATCGCCTGCACGAAGCGACTGCGTGTCACCACGGTGGTGAGATAGGCCAGCACCCGCAGGCGCGGGGCATCGAAGCCCTCGGCGCACATGTCCACGCTCACCAGCCAGTCGCCCGCACCGCCTTGAAAGGCAGCGAGGCGAGCCGCAGCCTCGGGGTCCTGGGAGTGCACCAGCAGCACCCGATCGCCCTGCTCCCTCAGCAGGGCGCCCAGGCTGGTCGCATGGTCGATGTTGCGGGCGATCACCAGTCCGCCTGCTCCAGGGTGGCCCTGGCGCACGCGCTCCAGACGCCGCCGGGCCTTGAGCAACACCTGCAGGGCAATGCTGCTGGGATCGCCCAGCCGGATGGCCCGCCGCAGGTTGCGGGCACGCCAGCTCTCGCGCAGCTCGGCCGAGAGCGGCGAGGTCTCCGTCTCGCCCAGACCAGCTCCAGTGGCGGCGCAGGCCCCCCGGCCATGGTCCACCCAGCCGTCCTGAAATCGAAACTCCAGCGGCCGCACATCGCCTGCGGCGATCAGCTGGCGAGGTTCCACGCTCAGGTCGGGGCTGATCAGTTCGATCTGGCGATCGCCCAGGTGCCGCCGCACCCGCCGGGCAGCACAGAAGGCGAGATTGTCGGCGCGGAAGGGCGTGCCGGTGAGGCCCAGCCGCAGTCGGGCCGCAGTGGTGAGCTGGCTGAAGGCGGCGCCCCAGGCGGCCGCTTCCGGTTCATCGGGGTCGAGGCCGAGGTGGTGCACCTCATCGGCGATCGCCAGCCAGCGCCCCAGTTGCGGCTGTTGCAACAGCAGCTGCAGCTGCTGGCGGTTGCGACCGGCGCTCTGGTAACTCAGCAGCCAGCCATCAGAATCACCCAGCTCGACACCCCCGTTCCAGGGGCGCAGGCGCAGCTCCAGTCGCTGGGCCGCCGCCAGCCACTGTTCGCCGATCGAGCTGCGGTGGCAGAACACCACGAAGCGATCGAGGTGTCGTTCGTGTCTGAGGCGACTGAAACTGAGCAGGGCCCCGAGGGTTTTGCCGGCGCCGGGTCCGGCATGCACAAGCACGTCGTGGGGATCAGCACCAGCACCGGTGGGACGCTGGTGCATGCGTGCCCGCAGCAGCTGAATCAGCTGTCGCTGCCATTGGCGGGGTTCGATGCCATGGCCCGGCGGGCTGCCGCTGGCGCCGGCCGGACCTCCGGCCCGGAGAGTGAAGGAGGGCGGAGCCATGCCAACAGCCTGGGGAGTCATTGTGACGCCCTAGGCCTTGCCTTGGTCAGGCCGAATGAGTGTTCTGGCCTATGGGCGAATGCCTGCTGCTGCCTAGCCTTTGGCCCATCACCCCGGCCGGCACCGTCATGGCCACCACCCCCTCGCCTTCAGGCCAGTCCAGCGATCCCTGGACCTGGACCCCTGCCCAGCAGCGTCGCCACGTGCTGCGCTGCTGGCGGCTTGACTGCGATCTCGATCCCATGATCCTCCGGGCCCGCCAGCTTCGTCACCAGGGATCTCTGCCCCAGGCAACCTGCGTCGAGCAGGAGCTCCTTCCCCTGTTCTGAGGGCTTTCCTGTTCTCAGGCTTTGAACTGCCCTGTTTTCGAGCCCTGTTGTGATTCTCTGATTGCTCGCTGGAGCCCCTAATGTGCGGGCCACCCGTGGGATGAGCGTTGGCTGAAGTGCTGGTGCCCCGGGAGCGCCAACCCGGTGAAGCCCGGGTCGCGGCCACTCCCGAAACGGTCAAGCGACTGGCGGCCCGCGGCCTCCGCTTTGTCGTGGAGGCTGGAGCCGGAGAGGCCGCTGGCTTCGTGGATCACGACTATCAGGCGGCGGGCGCCCAGGTGCTCGAGAGCGGCAGCGAGGCCCTCCAGCAGGTCTGGAGCCGGGCCGATGCGGTGCTCTGCGTGCAGGCCCCTGCGGCGGAGCAGCTGGCCCTGATGAAGCAGGGCGGCGTGCTGGCGGGTCTCCTGGCTCCCTACGGGGCCCGCCAGCTGGTCGACCAGCTGGTGCAGGGCGGTGTTTCGGCGCTCACCCTGGAGTTGCTGCCTCGCATCAGCCGCGCCCAGAGCATGGATGTGCTGTCGTCGCAGGCCAACATCGCCGGCTACAAAGCGGTGCTGCTGGCTTCAGCGGCCCTGGATCGCTACGTGCCGATGCTGATGACAGCGGCCGGCACGATCCAGGCTGCCCGTGCCCTGATCCTCGGGGCCGGGGTGGCGGGTCTGCAGGCCCTGGCCACCGCCCGACGTCTGGGAGCGGTGGTGTACGTGAGCGATGTGCGCCCGGCAGCCAAGGAGCAGGTGGAATCCCTGGGCGGCCGCTTCATCGATCCGCCGGAGCAGGAGAAACCCGCCGAGGTGGGTGGTTACGCCAAGCAGGCGAGCGAGTCCTTCCTCGCGGCCCAGCGCCAGCAGCTGGCCGACCAGCTGGCCCTGGCCGACATGGTGATCTGCACCGCCCAAGTGCCCGGCCGGCCGGCGCCGCGGCTGATCAGCGAGGACATGCTCGATGGCATGCGTCCTGGCTCGGTGGTGGTTGATCTGGCAGTCGCCTCCGGTGGCAACTGCGCCGGCACCGTTCCGGGCGAAACCGTGATCCGCAAGGGGGTGCAGTTGATCGGCGCCGACCAGCTGCCGTCGTCGGTGCCCAACCACGCCAGCGCCCTTTACGCCCGTAATCTCGCCACCCTGCTGGAGCAGCTGCTGCCCGGCGATGGGTCCGAGGCCAGCTTTGTGCTCGACACGGAGGATCCGATCGTGGATGGCTGCCTGCTCACCCATGGCGGCCAGTGCCGCCACCGGGTCGTTGTTTATGGAGAAGACGCTTGAGCTCCCTCACTGAAGCCCTCTGGGTGCTGCTGCTTGGCAGCCTTCTCGGCCTCGAACTGATCGGCAAGGTGCCCCCCACCCTGCACACCCCGCTGATGAGCGTTGCCAACGCGATCAGTGGCATCACGGTGCTGGCTTCGCTCACCCTGATCGCCCAGGCCGGAGACAACACCATCCTTCTGGCCCTGGGGGCCGGGTCTCTGGCCTTTGCCTTGTTCAACGTGATCGGCGGCTTTCTGGTGACCGATCGCATGCTGGCCATGTTCTCCCGCAAGCCCACCAGCCCCAAATCGTTGAGCGCGAAGTGATGACCAACTCAACTGTGCTGGCCTACGCCATCGACCTGCTGTCGGTGTTGCTGCTGGCCCTGGGGCTCAAGGGCCTCTCGAAGGTGCGCTCGGCGCGATCCGCCAATGGCCTGGCCGCCCTTGCCATGGGCCTTGCTGTGGCAGGCCTGCTGATTCAGCAGCAGCTCAGTCTCGAGGCCTGGATCTGGATTGCCGTTGGCACGGCCGTCGGCGGCCTTGCTGGTCTGCTCACGGCCCAGCGCGTGCCGATGACGGCGATGCCCGAAACCGTGGCTCTGTTTAACGGTTGTGGTGGCATGGCCTCCCTGTTGGTGGCCGTGGCGGTAGCGCTTTATCAGAGCGACACCACCGGCCTGGTCGAGCAGGTCTCGATCATCATCTCGGTGTTCGTGGGCGCCATCACCTTCACCGGTTCGGTGGTGGCGATGGGCAAGCTGCAGGGCTGGATCGGTACCCCCGGCTGGACCCAGAGCCAGGTCCGCCACGGCGTCAACATTGCCCTGGCCGTGGCGGCCCTCGTTGGTGCCTTCGGCCTGCCGGCTAACCCCTCGGGCTTTCCCCTCTGGCTGCTGGTCGGGGCCTCCAGCCTGCTCGGCATCGGTGTCACCCTCCCGATCGGCGGGGCCGACATGCCGGTGGTGATTTCCCTGCTCAACAGCTACTCGGGTGTGGCTGCCGCCGCCGCCGGTTTCGTGGTGGGCAGCCAGTTGCTGATCGTGGCCGGCGCCATGGTTGGCGCGGCGGGCCTGATCCTCACCCAGGTGATGTGCAAGGCCATGAACCGCTCGCTGGTGAGCGTGCTGTTTGGCGGTGCCCTCGGCGGGGCCACCCAGGTGGGTGGCGGCGGCGAGGAGGCCGGCTACACCCGCATCACCAGCTGCAGCGCTGAGGAGTGCGCCATGGCCCTCGAAACGGCCGAGCGCGTGGTGTTCGTGCCTGGATACGGCCTGGCGGTGGCCCAGGCCCAGCACACCCTGCGGGAGCTCTCCAAGCTGCTGGAGGCCAATGGCACCGAGGTGAGCTACGCCATCCACCCGGTGGCCGGCCGGATGCCCGGCCATATGAACGTGCTGCTAGCTGAGGCCGACGTGCCCTATGAGCAGCTGCTGGAGATGGACACCATCAACCCCGAGTTCCCACGTACCGATGTGGTGATCGTGCTGGGTGCCAACGACGTGGTGAACCCGGACGCCAAGAGTGATCCCAACAGCCCCCTCTACGGCATGCCTGTGCTCGAGGTGGACCAGGCCCGCCAGGTGTTCGTGGTGAAGCGCAGTCTGGGTGCCGGCTATGCCGGCATCAAGAACGCCCTGTTCGAGCTGCCGCAGACCGCCATGGTGTTCGGCGACGCCAAGGCGGTGCTCAATGGCCTGGTGAGTGAGCTGCGCGAGATGGGCGTGGGTAAGAAGGCTGCCTGAAGCTGGCCCGGCCATGAGCCGCGCAGTGGACTTTCGCCAGCGCTGGCCCTGGTTTGGGGCCGACCTGCAGACCTTGCGAGACACGCTGCGCCCCGAGCCGCTGCCGGTGGATCGGGGCCAGCCGTTGACCATTCCCCTGCCCAGTGGGGATTCGCTGCTTGTGCTCAGGGATCGCCCCACCTCCGGCGAGGCTGCGGCCCTGGTGGTGCTGGTGCACGGGCTTGCCGGTGACAGTGGCCGCCAGGGGGTGCGCCGACTGGCTGGGCTGCTGCAGCACTGCGGCTTTGAGGTCTGGCGACTCAACCTGCGTGGGGCTGGTGCAGGACGGGCGCTGGCCCGGGGAAGCTACGCGGCGGCCTGCACGGCCGACCTGTTGCCCGTGCTGGAGGCCGGCCGGGCTCGTGCCGCCGGCCAACCTCTGCTTGGGGTTGGTCTCTCGCTTGGGGGCACGATCCTGCTGAATGCGGTGCTGGAGGTGCCCGGGGCCCTCGATGGCCTGGCGTGTGTGAGCAGTCCGCTGGATCTGCAGGCCTGCTCCCAGTGCATTGCCGCCCCTCGCAACCGGCTGTATGAACGCTGGCTGCTGCGGCGGCTGATCGCCCAGACGCTGGCGGACCCCTTCGGCCTGGATGCGGCTGAGCGCCATGCCCTGGAGGGGCCGGGGCGGCCGCGCAGCATCCGCGGTTTCGATGCGGCGGTCACGGCTCCGCGCTGGGGTTACATCTCGGTGGATCACTACTACGTCGCTGCCAGCCCCGCGAGCGCCCTGCGCCAGTGGCTCAGCGACGAGCCCGCCCCAGCTCTGGCGGAAGGGGGCGCAGTGCTGCCGCCGGCCCTGCTCCTGCACGCCGCCGATGATCCCTGGGTGCCGGCCGCGGCCACGGCTGAGCTGGCCCAGTTGCTCGGCAAGCGGTCACCCCTGCTGCCCTGGCAGGTGCAGATCACTCCCCATGGCGGCCACAATGGCTTCCATGACGCACACCCCTGGGGAGGTGGGCCCGTGCAGCCGGCGAGCTGGGCCGACAGGCGGGTGGCCCACTGGCTGCTTGAGCTGCTGGAGCTTGGCGCAGTCAGCCCCTCGTCGTGAGGGGGCAAGGCTGGTGCTGCTGATCAGTCGCGCGTGGTCTGTGTGTAGCGCTTCACGACCCAGGGCTCGATCGGTGTGCCACCGATCACGTGCTCCCGCAGGATGCGCTCGATGCGCTCCGGCGTGACACCGCTGTAGACGATCCCCTCTGGCCAGATCAGCAGCACCGGGCCCTCGGCGCAGATGCGCAAGCAGTCGGCCTTGGTGCGCAGCACGATCCCCTCAGGCCGTTGTGGATTCTCCAGGCCCAGCTCGCGCACCAGGCGCTTGAGTACGTCCCAGCTGGCGGCGCCGATGGCGGGATCAGGGCAGCAGAGCGCCTTGCTGGGGGTGGCGCAGAGCAGCAGGTGGTGCGAGATCAGCTGGGGTTCGGCCATCGGCGGGCTGCTCAGGCCGGCAGCGCCGCTGGGGCCTTGGCGTTCAGCCGGGCTGCAGCTTCACGCACCGCCTGACGGCTCCACGCGTCAACGGCCAGCACGTCGGAGAGGGAGGGGTTGGCGGTGAGGTCGCCCTTGTGGCGGTCACAGACCACGTCGATCAGGCGGGGGATATCGAGGAAGTGGATCTGTTCCTCGAGGAAGAGCGCCACCGCCTGCTCGTTGGCGGCATTCATCACCGCCGGCATGGTGCCGCCGGCGCGGCCGGCCGCATAGGCCAGCTCCATGCACGGGTACTTGGCCGGGTCGGGCTGGCGGAAGGTGAGCTGCCCCACCTCGGTGAGATCGAGGCGGCGCCAGGGGGTGTTGAGGCGCTCGGGCCAGCTGAGGCAGTAGAGGATCGGCAGCTTCATGTCGGGCCAGCCCAGCTGGGCCAGCACCGAGGAATCGGCCAGCTCCACCATCGAGTGGATGATCGACTGGGGGTGGATCACGATCTCGATGTTGTCGTAGTCGAGGCCGAACAGGTAGTGGGCCTCGATCACCTCCAGCCCCTTGTTCATCAGGCTGGCGGAGTCCACCGTGATCTTGCGGCCCATGCTCCAGTTGGGATGGCTGGTGGCATCGGCCACGGTGGCCTTGTGCAGATCGGCCGGGTCCCAGTCGCGGAAGGCGCCGCCGGAGGCCGTGAGCTGGATGCGGCGCAGGCCCGGGGTGGGCGTGCCGGTGGAGAGCCGGGCCGTTTCGGCGTAGGGGGTGCCCTGCAGGCACTGAAAGATGGCGGAGTGCTCGGAATCGGCCGGCAGCAGGCGCGAGCCTGATTTCTCGAGCTCCGGCAGCACCACCGGGCCTGCCGCGATCAGGGTTTCCTTGTTGGCCAGGGCCAGGTCCTTGCCGGCTTTGATCGCGGCAAGGGTGGGCAGCAGGCCGGCGCAGCCCACGATCCCGGTCACCACCAGATCCGCCGTGGGCCAGGCGGCGGCGGCCTCCAGGCCATCGGGGCCACCCAGGAGTTCGGGCAGACGGGCCGGGCGTGCGGAGGCATCGAGGCCATGGAGGCGTTCGCGCAGCGTCGCCACCCTGTTGGCGTCGGCCAAGGCCACCACCTCGGGGGCGTGGCGGCGGATCTGCTCGACCAGCAGGTCGAGGTTGTTGCCGGCGGTGAGGGCCACCACCTTGAAGCGATCCGGGAACTCCTCGGCGAGCTCCAGTGTTTGGGTGCCGATCGAGCCGGTGGAGCCGAGCACGGAGAGGGCTTTCACGGCGGGGCTCCACCACAACGGGCCACCAGTGTCCCACTGGCGATCGCCACCCGTCCCGGCAGGATGCACGCCAGTGATCGCCACCCCATGGCCGACGCGCCCTCTTCCCCCCCCTCGATCGCCGGTGCCCCGGCTCCCGACGCCGGCCCCGGCTGGCCCTACCTGCTGGTCTGCGGTCTGGCGATGGGCTCGGCCGATGTGGTGCCCGGGGTAAGCGGCGGCTCGATGGCCTTCATCCTCGGCATCTACGGCCAGCTGTTGGAGGCGATCGCCGGCTTCGATCTGACCCTGCTGGCCCTGCTGCGCCGTGGCCGCTGGGCAGAGGCGGCGGCACGGGTGCATCTGGGCTTTCTGGTGCCCCTGCTGGCCGGTTTGGCCAGCTCGATCCTGCTGCTGGTGCGGCCGATCACCTGGCTCTATGAGGCCCACCCGGTATTCCTGTTCGCCTTCTTCTTCGGGCTGATCGTGGGCTCGATCGTGCTGATCGCCCGCCACGCCCACTGGGGGGCCAGTGGCCTGGTGGCGATGGCGGTGGGGGCGGCGGCGGCCCTGGTGTTCGTCACCCGGGTGCCGGTGACCATGCCCCACGACCCCTTCACCCTGTTCTGGAGTGGGGCCGTGGCGATCATGGCGATGATCCTGCCGGGAATCTCCGGCTCGTTTCTGTTGCTGGTGCTGGGCCAGTACCAGCACGTGATGGAGGCGGTGAAGGGCCTGGATCTGGCCACCCTGGTGCCATTCGCCCTGGGCTGCGCCACCGGACTGATCGCCTTCGTGCGCGTGCTGCGCTGGCTGCTGGAGCGCTGGCATGGCCAGACCGTGGCCCTGCTGGTGGGCGTGATGGCGGGCTCGCTGTGGAAGATCTGGCCTTTCCGCACCGTGCTGGAGAGCACCACCAACGCCAAGGGCAAGCTGATCGTGCTGCGCGATGCCCTGGCGGCGCCGACCGATGGTGGCGCCCTGGCCGTGGCCCTGCTGCTCGGGGCGATCGGGGTGCTGCTCGTGGTGGGCCTGGAGTGGCTGCAACAGCGCGTGGGCGTGGCCGAGATGGGTGGCTGAGCCTCGCCTGCTGTACGTCGATCCCTGGCTGCTGGCCCTGGCCAAGCCCTCCGGTCTGCTCAGCCAGCCGGGCCTGGGGCCCGATCTGGCCGATTCCCTGATCAGCCGCGCCCAGCTCCGCTGGCCAGATGCGCGCCTGGTGCATCGCCTGGATCGCGACACCTCTGGGCTGATCCTGCTGGCCCGCGACGCCACCACCCACCGCCAGCTCAGTGCTGCTTTCGCAGAGCGGCGGGTGCGGAAGACCTACCTGGCCAGGGTGCGGGGTGTGCCTGCGGCCCGCGGCGGGGTGATCGATCAGCCCCTGGGCCGCATCGCCACCCGGCCGCCCCGCTATGGGGTGGTGCCGCTCGAGCACGGCGGCAAGCTGGCCCTCACCCGCTGGCGGCGGCTCAGGGGCAGCACCCTGCTGCTACAGCCCCACACCGGTCGCTCCCACCAGTTGCG
>Ga0164293_10002234_pt1 | contig 16418 bp, 41 predicted proteins | sample GEODES118metaG_FD_111487 | JGI IMG/M metagenome (GOLD analysis project Ga0164293, IMG submission 111487) | Eutrophic lake water microbial communities from Lake Mendota, Wisconsin, USA - GEODES118 metaG | ecosystem: Environmental > Aquatic > Freshwater > Lake | place: USA: Lake Mendota...
AGCTGACATTCCACAGGATGTTAGAAACGAGTGTAGACGTCGTAGAATTGACTCAATAAATAAACAAAAGGACTAACATGGATTTCTTAATGGGAATATTAGTGGGCATTGGTATTGGCTTCCTTTGGGGAGTATGGCGTGCTACACAAAGTTTTATAGAACGTATTGTTGAGAAGCCCGAGGAGATACGTGAAATCATGGCCAGGGTAGAACGTGCAACACGAGAAGACGCTGCGGAATCCTCTAGTCAAGAATCTAAATCCAAATCAAAAGAGGAATACCGTACAGAATGGCATCAAGGCGTGTGTTATCTATACGACCATAATGATAACTTTATGGCACAAGGTGCTGATGTTGTCGAAGCCATGAATAACGCTGAACGACGATTCCCAGGATTGAAGCTGAACTTTCGAGTAAATGATCCTGACAAATCCCACCAATAAGTTTGCTCTTGTACAAACTATAACATATAATAGCGATTAACTGCACAAGCAGTCTTTAAAGCCTGTTTATTAACTTAAAGGAGATTAGGCATGTTTCAAAAACTTAACAAAGGCACCAAGGCCTTCAAACTTTTCACTGCACTATACAACGGTGAGACCCTTACCCCAGCACAGATTCAAAAGCGTTTTGGTATCAAAAACGTGACTGCTGAAGTTAGCCGTGTACGTCAAGGTGGATACGCTGTCTATGCTAAGACAGAACGAGCTACTAATGGTCAACGTGTTACCCGTTACGAAATGGGTCAGCCAAGCCGTAACATTGTAGCTGCCGGTTATCGTGCTCTTGCACTAGGTCTATAAACCGTAGCCAAGTAGTTACTGGCGGTTTAGAAGCACTGTTCGCAGTGCTTTTTTTATGGGTAAATATTCGTGGAGCGAGCAATGTTATTCATAGATCAAGACCCTGACACGGGCATCAACACCTATATGGTGTGCAATGACGCAGGACTGTGTCTTATACGTACTACCAGTAGTCGTATAGCTAATTTTGTCGAACGTCACAGTCGAGGTGTAGCTCCAAGCCTGAGGCTCACTGTGGGAGGAGATCCAGGTACTCGAACTAATCAACATCTTTGGCAACATGTTAGACGTTGGTCAAAATAAACTGCTCACATTTGCCCTACCCCTATTAGCCTAGGTAGTAAATATTCTCTGTAGTAAGCCAACCCTTAAGGAGAATATATGGCAACTAAGAAGCCAGCAGCTAAACCTGCAACCAAAAAAGCCCCAGTGAAAAAACCTGTGGCTAAAATCAAAGCATCTACCAAAAAACCTACGGCCGTAAAAAAGCCCGCACCAAAGAAAACTAAACCAGCAGCACAACCAGTAGAACAAGAATTAGACTTTAAACCCATGAGCAGCTTCTTATCCATGCATGCCGGTATGGATCCAGAACAGCAAGCAGCTCTAATCGCTGAACAAACTCGTCGTGCTTTTGATGTAGAAGCTTATGTACAGTTTAACGTAGCACAAACACAGGTAGCACGTAGTATCGTAGAAGAAAACGTCACTGATGCCATGCAGTCATGGGCTATTAATGCTGGCGGTAATCGTGAAATGATCATGCGTACTACAGATGATGTTTATCGTAATCGTCTTATGATGTTGAACTTGCTTAAACCTGCTAACCCAGTGGAAGCAGCATTTCAAGAGTCAATGATCAACAAGACTAAATTGGAATACCTACAGCATCGTAATGTAATGAATCGTCGTATGGTGGATATCGCTCATGATATGGCCAACGCTATTAAGGCTATTGGTCAAGCATCAGAGAAGTTCTATCTAGCCAACGAAGAAATGGCAGCATTTATCAACGATACCGCAGACGAAAATGCAGTATGGTTCGATGGCGAACTACGTACTATGATGCGTGAAGCTACTGGCGTGACTAATGATCAGCGTATCAGTCATAGTATGGAAATCAGTCAACTATTGGCTCAGGACGCTCAAACTGGTCGTGCCCGTATTAGAGAAGTAGCTGAGTTCGCTCAAACCCTAGGCGATAGCTTACAAGAACTACAGGAAAACGGTAACGAACTGCGCGAAGAAGTTATAAGTATTCGTGAAAAAATTGACGCTAGTCAACGTAGAATCGCAGACACAATCAGTAAACGTGTCTAATATAATCATACGCTCAAGGGCACCTAGTGTAGTAGAAATGGCTGTACCTTGGCGTAGACGCAGCAGAATACGACGTATACTAAATGAACTTAGACGTATACGTCGTAGTCAACCTCATATCCGATTAGAATACTGTAGACAACAACACATGATCTATGTTAGATTTGATCAGGATAGAGACTATACCCTATTCCAATTAATGTGGCCCATAGATTGTACTCCATTTGAACTGACCTCACATTGGCCTACAACTGCGTAGCAGCCGCGACGCACCCGCAACAATAAAAAATCCTTAAATACAGTATGTGGATACTGAACCTATACTTCTTTGTGGTAATCTTCGCTGCTATACGCACAGGCGACTTATGGATGATCATCCCTATTACAATAATATTCATGCTACTACACTACTGGCTAGCAGAAACGGAAGATAATGGAACTGATAACTATACTCAAAGGCCCGGCAGCTATGATAACAACTATTATAATAGGCTGGCTGATGATACGCACAGTGATTTGGATAACTCAAAGACATGATGAGTAACATATACTTGTTTGCACTGATTATAGCACTGACAGCTACATGGATTAGTCTACTTATGGGCGGAGAATAACATGTGGGTATTATTAATCAGCTTATATTTGGGACAACCTTTGGGTCAGACTGAAAGCAAAGGTATGATACATGCACCACACACTAGCTACGAAGCTTGCCTAAAAGCTAGAGATCAAGTTCGAGCAACTTGGCAATTAGATGGATATAGAACTACAGCACGATGCATATGGGTCAAACACTATAGCACAAACAACGGAGCATACAATGAGCGATTTAAATAAACACTTGGATGAAAACCCCACACCAGCACCCTGTGAAGATAACACAGATAAAGAACGATTAGAACTAAAGAGCAAGTGGTTTAGTGTAAAGCTGGAAGAAATTAACGGATACACATTAGCTGCTATGGCCATGATCTTGACAGCTTTGGTTATAATTGTGGCTCTACTTGTGCCAGCATGAAAACTATACATGTACAGGCTCTGGTGACAGGGCTAATCTTGGCAACAGTTGCACTATACAGCTGGATCACATAAGGCCCCGCTGCGCACAATTAAGGACGAATTATGATATTCCCAGATTTACCTAAACATTATCAATGGATGCAAACAGCACCGGAACTTGTACAGAATAGAACAGCTGAGGTTCACACAGTACAGGCCCCGCTGCGCACATCTAGTGGTCTTACTATAGATGAATGGTTTGAAGAACATGGATTCAGCACAGGCCCCGCTGCGGGATCTGCGAGAAACAGTGAAGAACCTATAGATTGGTTAGCTCGTGATGCTTGGGAATTCTATGCATTGTGTACAGCTATGGTTTTATGGATTGTGTACTGGTATGGCGTACACCTAGGAGCATGGTAATGAAATGGTTATGGGGTTGGATTGCCGTGGCGGCACATGTAATGATGGAAGTCCTGGCGGCTATTGGATCGGCACATTTGTGGTAGAAAGTATTATACTATAGCCTGTCGTGACCTTAACCAAACTAATTCTTCACACCGTTGCCGCCCTATGGTAGACTAAAGTATGAGCCACAACCCCAAGGTTCGTCACACAATTCTACACTTTTTCACACCTTTTGACACTTTTCTGCCGCTTTTCTACATCTAGATTACAGAATCGTTGTGATTCTGTACACAATTTCACACTTTGTTAGTAGAATCATAATGGCGCCCCAACCGTTGCGGATTCTGCAACTGTATTCTAGGTTAGTGTGCGCTTACTTACACAGTTGTGAATTTATTAAGTTAGTTAGTGCTTACTATACACAGAACCGTTGCCCACCCTCCACGTCCATCCCCAGACACGCTGTTCGAACCGTTGGACCTAGGAGTTGTTGGTTTTGTTCGCTCTCTTAGTGTGTATATTATAGCACCTCTAGCCAAAAAGTCAACCAAAATCGTGCAGATTCGCAAAAATACAACACTTTCTTTTTTGGTTGACATTTGATGTAGATAGTGTATAATAGTGGCTTAGTTAGTTAATTAAGGAGCTGAGATGGAGCTTGCAGAGATTATAACAGTCAACTATAGTGTAGACTACGATATGCTATACGACGAGGGCAAGAGCCCAGCAGAATGCGCTGAACTGTTTACTGACTTGTTTGAGCGTACTATGAGCAATCTACTACGCGATACTGAGCGTGATAACGTGGGTGGTGTCTATATATACTATCGCGCAGGCGAACGTGTAGCATGGTTTGATTACGAGAACATGTGGGGCGGGCGTTACGAATAAAACGGTTGACAAATTGGGCAGAAGACTGTATTATACACGAACACTAACGAAAAGGAGCTAAAGATGGAGCTAACTCAAAACTTTGTTAATCATGCCGTCCTTGAAGCTAAGGAAGCGGCTTATGCGGCTGCGGATGACTTCTTCCGTCAGCGTCTGAATGGTGTGGATCAGTATGCCTGTGGCTTTGCTTGGGTTAACATCTGGGAGCACAATGGCGTCAAGATTAAGGGTAACACCAAGTTGGGCAAGATGCTTAAGGCAGCTGGTGTGCGTCAGGACTATACTAAGGCGTTTCAGATCTGGAATCCCAGTGGTTTGAGCGTACAGAACGTGGACTGCAAGGAAGTGGGTGCGCAGGCTGCGGCTGATGTATTGAAGAAGTATGGATTCACAGCCTATGCAGGATCGCGTCTGGATTGATGTTGTTTTTACGCAACAGGGTGGATTTTGGTTGACAAGTTCACCCTGTGGTGCTATACTATTGAAACTGTGTAATTAACTAGGAGCTGATATGCGTGAAGCAACTAATCGTATTTTGGAGCTGGTGGAAGAGGGCATGTTGGACCGTGATACTGTTATCATGGCCTGCTTGAAGTACATGAGCGAGGACGATGTAGCAGACATGGCTCACGCCAACGAGTTCTTCTTGGATGAGGACGAGGAGGACGAAGAGGAAGACGAGGAGTGGGATGGACAGCCTGATGAGGCACAGGAGTGGTATGACTTTGATCCGGAATGCTAATTTCGGTTGACAGGGTGTAGAGTTGGTGTTATACTAGCTCTACACTAACAGAACAGGAGCAGACATGCGATACTATGACGAACTGGCCCGTTACGAGCGTGAGGGCTTTGAAATCATTGTGGATAAGACCTATGAAGACATACATCCCCAAGACTGTTTTGACGACTCCTGTTACGATATCCCACAGATCTGCCGTGACATCGACATGGGCAAATACGAATGGTTCATGCTCCGAGTCCGGGCTTTGGTTGAAGGGCACGAGTTGGGATCGGCCTACCTCGGGGGATGCTTATACGAAGACGCCCGCGAAGTCCTTAGTGACGGGACAGCCGAGGACCAAATCTACTTGGCTCTAGAAGAAGCCAAGCGGGCAGTATGGCCCTTGATGCGTCGATTGCAGGGCATTAATGAGACTATGGAACTGGAGGCTGTTCGTGGATAATTTTTTGGTTGACATTGAGTACGATCCTGTGTATAATACTTACATGGCTTGCTACTCCAATGGTGTGGTAATCCAGCTAGGAGCCACTACGTATCAGGATGCAGTACTAGAGGCTGATTCAATTGAACCTTATGACTATGAAGGAGCGTGAAATGAATATTCAAACTATTAATACCGCTATCATCAACGGTGGTTGGACCAATGCGGAACTCATGAGCATGACTGATGCTATTCGCTTTGCTCGTAAACGTTTAACAGAGCGTAGTAAGGCTGAACTGGCTGTGGGTGATGCAGTGACCTTTGACAGTACTAAACAGGGTCGGGTGGTTCGTGGCACTGTGCTTAAGATTGCTATCAAATATGTCACTGTACGGGAAACTTCAGGCGGCCTGTGGAAAGTGCCTGCTAACATGTTGAGCAAGGTTGAGGATGTTTACGCTTAATAGAGTATTAGAGTGGGGAGCCTGCATTGTTACCCTTATAGGTGCAGGTTTTACTGCTTACAATGTATACCCCTTGAACATTATGTTCTTGGAGTTTGGTGCATTAATTTATATCTTTTGGAGCATACGTATACGCAAGCTCAGTTTGATTATAATTAATGTGACGCTGTTTGCAATCTACTTACCAGGAGTTTTAAGACACTTATGATTCAACAATACGAAGCGTGGTACAAAGACCCTAGAACTGGTGCTATGATCAAGGTCTACACCCAAGCAGATAATGTATCAGCAGCCAAAAGCTTGCTAGAAGGACAATATGGTGCTGCCAACATCTGGGGCGTAGGCGCAGTTTAACAATTTAACAACCGTTGTAGAAATACAACGGTTTTTTTTCGGTTGACTTTTGGCTAGGGCGGTGCTATACTATTGAAACTGTCAAAAACAACTAGGAGCTGAGATGTCAAACTATCCAAATATGAGTTACTGCATGTTCCAAAACACCCAAATGGCCATGGACCAGCTGATTACTTTTATGCAAGAAGCTGACCAGGATGACATGCTGGACATGAGCAAGGACGAGCTAAGGGCCATGCGTGAGCTGTTTGGTTATTGCGAACAGTTCATGAAGTTGGCAGAAGAGTTTGATGACCGTAGACAGCAGCTCCTGGATGCCTGCGAAGATGACGAAATGGAGGAGTTCTAATGTATACCGTTGAAATCTACAAGAAGGATGCTCGTACCAAATCAGGCGAGCGTAGGGTACACAAGGAAGACTACAAGACAGACAATCGGTCCATGCTGGAGCATACTGTGCAGACCACATGGTTAGCACGGGATGGCTACCGCTACGAGATACACGAGACCTATGTTGTGCGTAAGAACGCCTTGAATGGGCAGGAGTTTGAAGAACGTTACGACGTGCCTTACTACTGCTCACCACGTAGCGAAACTTATTGGAGTGCTTAATGTTAACAGCTAAACAACAATGGTTATTTGAGCAACTGGGTGAGAGCCCAGCAGACGAGCATGAGGTTAGATTGCGTCATCGTCTATGCGTGGAGCAGTACGGAGCTGTTAAAGATTTCACAAGATGGCTGACCAAGCGTCTGTATCGCAAGTGGGAGCTAGATCGTAGCAGAACAACAACACCTTATCTAGGAGACTAATATGTTAAAAATAGCAATAGGTATGGGCAGCATTGTTATGATGATTGCAACACTAATTACTGCTTTAGTAATAACCCGAATGTGCCTTAGTGCTGCTCATCACTTCCTGCTGAAATAGGTTGACATTTGGGCACAGAGGTGCTATTATATACACACTTAGACAACAACAGAAGGAGAGCGAAATGGGTACAAGATCATTGACGTTTGTTTACAGCGAAAACGATAAGCCTATTGTCAACTTGTATAGACAGTATGATGGCTATCCCACAGGCCATGGTGCTGAGCTTGCAGAGTTCCTCAGTGAGTTTGCTGCTATTACTAATGGCATTGCTGTGGGTGAGACACGTCGTACTGCCAATGGCATGGGCTGCTTGGCTGCTCAATTAGTAGCACACTTCAAAAACAGCGTGGGCGGGTTTTACATCCACAGCGTTGACTCCAAGGAGTGTGGACAGGACTATGAGTACCACGTGTATCAGGGTGGTGCTAATGGCGAGCTGTGGGTACGTGTTAAGGATCGTGGCTGCAATATGTTCGGCCTGACACTGAGCGACATGGACAAAAGTATTTTTGATGGTCCTGTTAGCCATTTTGTAACATTCTGTAGCGAAAAAACAACAGCATAAATTGGTTGACAAAGTGTAGGGCTGGTGTTATACTAGCTCTACACTAACAAAACAGGAGCAGACAATGTCTAGATTTGCAATTGAACAGTTTGTAGAGCGTGAGAACAAGTTTGGTGCCATCTTTGGTTCCAAGCCCTTGAGCTTACTGAACAAGGCGGATCGTCAGCGTATTGCAGACAAGATTGATGCGGCACTGAGCCCAGAGAACTTGACCTGCGATGGTGAACTGCCTAGAGCAGAGGTGCAGAAGCGTTACAACTTCCTCACTAAGGCTGCAAAAGAACTGAAGAGTATTGACCCTGCTGTTGAAATGTACGGATTCTAAGGAGACTGATATGCCTAACTGGTGCTCAAATAGTGTTGTGCTCAAGCACAAAGACCCTACATTCGTTGCTCGTGCTCGTGAGGCATTTAACGAAGGTACCCTACTAAATGAATTCATTCCTGTCCCTAAAGACCTCAAGGAGACTGTCAGTGGGTTCATGGGTGATACAGAAGAGCAGAAGCAACTAGAGATTCAGACTGCATACAATATCAAGAACTATGGATATGGCAACTGGTATGACTTCTGCGTAAACGAGTGGGGTACCAAATGGGATGTAGGTGCCGATGGTCAGCCGGCACAGGACATTGAAGGCGGCCTAATGTTGAACTTTGATTCAGCGTGGGCACCACCGATCAGAGCCTATGAGAAGATGGTAAGTATGGGCTTCGAAGTAGAAGCATTATATTACGAATCTGGCATGGGTTTTGTAGGCGAATGGATCGATGGCGAAGACTATTGCTATCAGATCGAAGGCAACAGTGAGTGGGTGCGTGAGAACATACCTGAGCACTTAGACGAAGCCTTCGCTATCAGTGAAGGTATGGAACAATGGGAAGAGGAAAATGAAGAAAGTTAAACCAGTAGTACCAAAGATACGTCCTAAGGAACCTAATTGGGACTTTTCAGGAATCGAAGCAGTGATTAGACTATGGGCAAAGGGATGAGCAAACTACAACTACTTCACAGACAGTGGGTAGTGTTTGATGCCCACAATGAGAACCATCGTAGATATTATGCAGACTTTTGCAAATATGCTACTTGGGGACGCTGCCCAGTCCGTTTCATAATGGACGATGACAGTAACGATTTAATAACAATGATTCAACGAAAGTTAGTAGAATATTATGTTACGGAGGAGTTTCCTGTAGTATCAAAGCCTAAAATCAAAACGGATAGATATATGGTTGACTCAGCACCAAAAACCGCTTGACAAAGTATTCGAACTAGCGTATAATTCGAATTGTAGTAGCAATATTACTTTGTATTTTTATTAACACACACATGGAGATTTTGAATGACTAACCAAACTTTTACTGTAGCTGGTACTTCTAAACACAAAGGCGAATTCAAAGTTCGTTTCGCTAATGATTTGATGCGTACCAAGAATCTTACCAAGTCAGGACACACTGACATTACACTAGTTGAGCTGCCACAAGCTATGTTGAAGCTGGATGCTATCAAGTACATCGCAACTCTGGATGAGTTTGATAATGTTGGTGCAAAGACTGCGATCATGGACTACTTGGATCGCAAGGACGAAGCACCTAAAGCTAAGGGTCCGGCTGTCAAAGCATCAGGCCCCGCTGCTAAGAAGGTTACCAAGGCTAAGGCAGCAGTGACCGCCGACGAAGACGCACCATTTTAATCGCGTGTGAGGCCTCCGTATCGTATAAATAAAATCACTATGCGATACGGAGTTTCTTTTTCAAATGACTACTTTGAGGGTTCAGTGGTAATACGTGACTTTCAAAGTGAACCCAAGGGCCGCGTGTTGGCCATCATACCTAGAGATAATAGACACGAAGCAGAACAAGAAGCACAGAGGATCTGCGACTTACTTAATAAATCCTTAGCACAATGATTTTCGAACTATATGAGGTCTGGACCGAAGACTCTCTCGGACATCAAGAACTAGTAGATACCACCAGCAGTATCGTCGAAGCTAGAATTATTGCAGAACAAGCACTTGACGATGGTGCAGAATATGTTATAATATATAGAGAAACAGAAGACGGCGAATTAGAAGTAGTAGAAGAAATGTAATGCCCGGGTGGTGGAATGGTAGACACAAGGGACTTAAAATCCCTCGCCCATAAGGCGTGCCGGTTCGAGTCCGGCTCCGGGTACCAATATCTGACCATAGCTCAATCGGATAGAGCAACAGCCTTCTAAGCTGTAGGTTGGGGGTTCGATTCCCTCTGGTCAGGCCAAGTAGGGCCTCTAGCTCATGTTGGTTAGAGCAGCGGACTCATAATCCGTTGGTGCGCGGTTCGACTCCGCGGGGGCCCACCACTCATCTAGGTTAGTAAGCACTTACTTACACACTAAAATTTTGGTTGACTTTTTTGCGCAAACCTGTATAATACAAACACTTAAACAAAACAGCAGGAGCGTAAAATGCGTATTAAAAAAGCAACTAAAGCAGACGTAGCAACTATTGTACAAATTATGCAAGCAGACCTTGCAAAATATGTAAAACTAACTAAAACAGCGTATGCAGACAAAATTGCAGACAGCACTTACATAGCAGAATTGCACTACGACGATATTGTACACAATTACAATGCACTAGTGCAATTTATGCAAGACAAAGACACTGTAAAATTGTGCGACACAATTATGCGACAGGACACTGCACCACGGGAGTACTTTTACAAAACTATACATTTTTGCACAGACAATTATATGTACTATTAATTTTTTGGTTGACAAAGTGTGTGTGCTATGCTATAGTACACACACTTAAACAGTAATTGTAAGGAGCGTAAAATGCAAACAGTTATTAAACAGCAACTTTTTAATAAATTAGCAGAAGTACAAGACCTGCTGAAACAAGCTACCTGCGACAGCGAAAGTTACGCACAAAGTTTACAGGATAACATTGGGTGGGCAGCTGAGCTAGATATTGCGCTGCGTACACTTACAGACAATGTAGATTATTACGTGGATTAATTTTGGTTGACAATGTAGTGTATGTGTGCTATAATGTACACATACACTAACAAAACAGGAGCACACAATGACCGAAGCTAAAATTGAGCGGCTAGAGCGTACACTGTGGGAGCTGGAGCAGCTGGCTAGTGAGCTGTTTGACATGGGCTACATTACACAGGGCAATGCGATTTATGGCGTGGTAGAAACTGTAGACGCTGAGCTTGCGGACATTGTAGAAGGGAGAGAGTAATGTTATTGAAACAACACGTTAACGAACTAGTAAACATGGATGCTGCTGGCCTTAGCAAAATTACAAGGCATACAGGCTACAAGGATGCTAATTTCGCAACCTGCGAGTTTGTGGGCATTACTAACGGCGGTGAGTTTGCGTACAGGGCCAGCTACTACGAGGATGGCAGAGAACAGTTTACAAAATTGTATGTGTGGCGAGACACTGCTGGGAACTTTGTAGCAGACTACTAAAAACGGTTGACATTTTGGACAGTTAGTGTATAATAGCTGCATACGTTAACAAAACAGGAGCTAAAATGTTTGCACAAGCTAAAAACAACACTGCTTACGCTAAATTGTCCTTTTGCAAAAAGCTAAAACTGTTTAAAATGATCGTTGCTTTTAACGTAACACAGCGTAACGCTAAGGGCAAATTGTTGTTTCCTGTACAACAAAAGTGCAACTATGTTAGTGGTCACTTTGCTTTAGAGGAGCTTGCTAAACAGTTAACAGTCGCGGAGCAGCACCTGCGTACAAATAAAATTGTAATTGCAGAATAAAATTGGTTGACAAGCTAGTGTATGTGTGCTATAATGTACACATACACTAACAAAACAGGAGCGAAAAATGTTTAAATTAGATGAGCGTAGTGAAGTGTACTTCCAGGGCAAGACCTACACCACATGGCACGGTAGTCCATTTGATCGTGGTAGCGCAGACAGCTACTATGGTCGTGGTGCTAAGGCACACTGGTATCCCGAGGGTACTGGACGTGGTGAAGCAATTACTGAAGAGCGTATGAGCTTGACAGAGATTGAAGCATACTACGCAGGCTATGATCACAATGAGCGGTTTGGTGACAAGAAGAATTGGTATTAAGATTATGGTGAGGAAGCAAGGTTGGGGTTTGGTCACTGTATAGTGGCTGTGCGCTGAAACAACCCGTAATGCGAATATCCTTGTGGTAAGCAGAGAGTTGGCGTGGCGACCAACCACCATACAAGTTCCGGTTACTACTTTCCTGAAAGTAGCGGGTGGCACCGAGATTGGCCCGGTGAGCTAGGACACCGTTAGAGCAATGCAGAGCTGGGCCCTAGATATGCGGACACAACCGCTAGCGAATATGCTCAAACAAATGTGGACAGGGCAACAACTCCAGCATAGGGGCGATCCGTGGAAAGACGTGGCCTAAGCAATTATACTAAAACACATTTCGAGCGGTGTCCCGGTATCGGCCAGCCCGCCCCAAAGTAGCTGTCTAGGGTAGTGTGTTTTGATATAATTCGGTTGACAACTCAGACTCTTGGTGCTATAATATACACATACTGAAACAACAGGAGCGTGATATGGGATACAAGGTACTGAACACTGTGGACAATATGCGTGACAACTATGGTCCACGCCCTGGGCTAGAAGGTCCGTACAATTTCAACGGTAGGGTTCTGTACTACGATCCAAAGGAAGGCCAGTACTATGACCCACGCACAGACTTCTACGTCAGCCACTCAGAGTACTTCGAGATGGTAGGCTTTATTGTAAAATAAGGAGTAAATATGAACTACGCACCGCGACCTTACTATCGTGTAAGCATGAACCGCAAGCGTCAGATCATTGATGCCTGCGTGGACGAGTTGCACAATCAGCAACTGGATATGATTGACGCTGCTGTAGAGTACAGTGATATGCGACAAGCTCGCGAAATTATTGATTATATAAGACAACTATGACACCTAACACACCTAGATTCCCCGGCGACCCAGCAGACTACGACTTGCCTCCACACACGGACTAGTTATGAATATAACAACCACAGATGCCATAGCCCTGGCCCTACTAATTGTTATAGGAATGTTAACTTTAGTCTACTTGGGCTGGCAGATAGCAGCTCTCTTTTTTGGTTGACAAGTCCACGCTCTGGTGCTATACTATAGACATAGTAAACAGTAAGGAGCGAAACAAATGCAAAAACATACTTGTCCGGAATGTAACGGATCAACACGTAAACCCTATAACCTAGACCCTAGCTGGAAACGGGTCATTGCTGGCTACGATGCTGCAACAGATACACTACCCTGCCATAACTGCGGTTCACAGTATATGTTCGGCCGTGCTACAGGCTTAGTGGGTCTGAACAGACTGGGCGTACCCTGTACACACATCTACAAAGGTCAGAACGCAGGACGCTGCTTGACAGAGTACACCTGCATCCACTGCGATGATAGATATCAAATTGATTCTGGGGATTAAAAAGCGGTTGACAATTGGATTGTTTGGTGTTATTATATACACATACTGAAACATAAGGAGCGTGAAATGACTGATACTAAATTCTACAAAATGATGGGCGTACTGCAACTGCTCATCGCTTTTATTAACTTCTACGTGGCCTTCGGGGCATTGAATACCCTGGCTGTGCTGAACATTGCTGTGGCTGTTATCTGTACTATGGCTGGCGTGTTCTGCACAGTGTTGGCAGCTAAACTTTTTGGAGCACTAGACTAATGGGCAAGTTCATACTGGGAGTAGTAGTAACCTTGGCAGTACTGTACCCAGCTGTGACCAAATACTATTTTGGCAATGCTGTGGACACTACTAATGCTGTGGTTAAAGGCGTAATGGAGAAGTAACATGGACAAAGATACTATGAAGGCCCTACGCGAAGTCGATGTCAACGAACTGTTCGAAGAGTTCGACGCTCAGGGCTATGCTATTGACTGTATCAACGGCAACCTAATTCTAGATTACCCCTATGGCAATCAGGACTATTGCACTGGGATCCTAGAGGGAGCAGGCTTTTACAATATCTCTAACGATGAACTAGAAGCCTGTGAAGCGGGTATACGTGCTAGTTTACAAAGTGTTAACTATCAGCTAGAGCGAATGGATCTAGGCCTAGAAGTAGTCCAGTTAGACCTTACAGACACTACCAGCTGGATGATCGTACCCGCAGGTGCTAGCCCAAAAAAGATTGTAAAATCAATCATAAAACGGTTGACAGAAACAGCATAAGACTGTATTATATACACATACTGTTAAACAAAGGAGCGAAGATGTACACTAAATTTATTATCCGTTTGATTGATGCGATCCCAACACCTACTCCTGAGCAGGGTGATCGTTGGGTCACATACACTTGTATCTTTGGGTTTGGTTTTATTCTTGGTATGTTGGTAACTGGAGGCTAATCATGCGTACATATGAAAATGTTGTTGAAATCGTAGCAAACACACTGAGCCGTGCAGCACTAGGCGGCCCATTTGGATTCTATCTGTCAGATGCACAAATTGCCTACATCTACGGCAAGGACCGTGAAGTAGTAGAGATGGACATTCAAATGGCCAAAGATATTGCTAATAAGAGATTGACAGACAGCTTTATCTAAGTTATAATATACACTACACACTAGCAATAGTGTGTAGCAATATTACACACTTATCAACAGAGCGGAGCTGAAATGAAACATACAATGAACTTTGAAATCCCTAAGCTGAACAAGTCTGTACAAGAAACAGACGAGCAGATCAAAGAGCGACTGCGTGAGCGTTTTGAGATACTGAACGACATGACCCGTGCTGTAAAGAAGGGTGATGTACGTGCTATGATTGTAACGGGTCCGCCAGGCGTGGGCAAGAGCTTTGGTGTAGAAGAAGTACTAAGCAAACACGACCTAATGGCCACAGTGGCTAACAACAGCAAGCTTAAGAAGTATGAAGTAGTCAAAGGCGCTATGAGTGCGCTGGGTCTGTACTCAAAGTTATACGAGTACAAGGACGCTAAGAGTATCCTAGTGTTTGATGACTGCGATAGTGTATTGCAAGATGAACTAAGCCTTAACATTCTAAAGGCTGCACTAGACAGTTCTAAGAAGCGTACCATACACTGGAACACTGACAGCAGACTGTTACGTGACCAGGGCGCACCTAATAGCTTTGAGTTCAAGGGCGGTGCTATCTTTATCACTAACATTAAGTTTGAGAATGTACGTAGTAAGAAGCTACAGGATCACCTAGCAGCATTAGAGTCACGCTGCCACTACTTGGATCTGACTATTGATACAGAGCGCGAGAAGATGCTGCGTATTGAACAGATCATAGAAGACGGCATGCTGTTAGAGTATGAGTTTAGTCAAGAAGAACAAGCTGAGCTAATCAGCTTTATAGACAACAACAAGAAGAAACTACGCGAACTGTCACTGCGTACAGTACTTAAGATAGCGGACTTGCGTAAGAGCTTTCCCTATAAGTGGCAAAGTGTAGCAGAGGTTACTTGTATGCGTCGCGGTTGATTCGCTCCCAACCAGCATACTAGGTAAGGGCCAAGGTGGCCCACTTGATCCCCAGTGTCCGATTCGCTCCCGGCTCTGGGGATTTTTTTTCATCGAGAGATTGAGAAAAAGATTTCGAAAAGATCGGGGGTCGGGGCTTTATTATTTTGATTTTTTGTTGTTTTTTTGCAACACGTACCGATGCAAAATCACCACCTTGAAAGGAAATAGTAGCTATTTAAAAATTTTCGCAGCTGCCAAAAACTAACCCCTAGGTACCCGTTTAGTAGCTGTAAAAAATTTTCGCAGCACTATTTTTTTATTGTGCAGATACTCTTTTACAAGTATCCTGGTCGAACCATTGATCGGAAAAATTCACGTTTATGACTAGATTCTTCGCCCCATTCTTTACTAGTTAAATCCTGTATACTAATCTGATTCTCTATGTCCGGAAAGTAGTTATAAGGTAAAGGGTCTAACGAAAGAGTTAATGTTATTCTTGGTGTAGGGTTATCTTCTGCAAATTCCACACTATGTATTTCCATTGGCCTAATCAAAGTAGCATCTGTAATTTCACATCGAGTTTGTTCAACTAAATCGTCACGATTATAAGGGTAATATTTCAAGCCATTAGGCAGCATAATTCCACCTTGGTCAACATATTCTGGTTTAGGTTCCCAAAATGTAGTCCATGTATTTGCAGTGTTCAATATAGGTATATTAACTCTTATGGGTATCACTGTGCTATCTTTGTGTGGACTACCATGTGTGTTATTTTTCATAAAATAAGCACTGACCATAATCACCTTCATATCTAGATGATCAAATGCAGTCAATATTTCTGGAACTGCATCTGTGAATTCTTGCCATTTGAAAATGTGAAATGTACTATTATATCTATCTTTAGTTTTACTTATAAATTCTCTAGTTTTAGTCTGTATAGCTTCTAAGTGTTGTACAGTAATTTTATGCCAATATTTTTTCATATTTCTACTTCTTTCTTTGATTTAATATACGCATATTTATTCCTTAATTCTACACACTGCTTGTATTTGCAATTCTCTATGATGTATAATGACCTTACGTACTTCTTCGCAAGCAGC
>Ga0164293_10002235_pt1 | contig 16414 bp, 23 predicted proteins | sample GEODES118metaG_FD_111487 | JGI IMG/M metagenome (GOLD analysis project Ga0164293, IMG submission 111487) | Eutrophic lake water microbial communities from Lake Mendota, Wisconsin, USA - GEODES118 metaG | ecosystem: Environmental > Aquatic > Freshwater > Lake | place: USA: Lake Mendota...
CATTACTTAAGAGATATTTGGAGAAAAACAACTGAAAAAGACGCTTTATTAGGTGTTGGTATGACAGGTATTGGATCAGGTGTAATTTTAAATTATGATTTAAAGAAAGCAGCTGATTTAGCTAAAGAAGAAAATGCGAGAGTAGCAGAATTAATTGGTGTTAATAAAGCAGCTCGTGTAACTACAGTTAAACCATCAGGTACTTCATCATTAGTATTAGGTACAGCATCAGGTATTCACGCTTGGCATAATGACTATTATATCAGACGTATTCGTGTAGGTAAGAATGAAGCTATTTACTCTTACTTAGCAGCTAACCACCCAGAATTAGTTGAAGATGATTTCTTCAAACCAACAATTCAAGCTGTAATTTCAGTTCCACAACGTGCTCCACAAGGATCAATTTTAAGAACTGAAAATGTGATGGATATGTTAGAGCGTGTTAAGAAATTTAACATGCAATGGGTTAAGAAAGGACATCGTAGAGGTGCTAACACAAACAATGTATCCGCAACTGTATCAATTCAAGAAGGTGAATGGGAACAAGTAGGACAATGGATGTGGGATAATAAAGACACATTTAATGGTCTATCAGTATTACCTTATTTTGGAGGTACTTATACTCAAGCACCATTTGAAGATATCACTGAAGAACAATTCAATGAAATGGCTCAACATTTACATAATATTGATTTAAGTAAAATTGTTGAATTTAGTGATAACACAGCATTAATGGACCAGGCAGCTTGTGCAGGAGGTGCTTGTGAGATTGTCTAAACTAATAGAACATATTCACTACTATACGGAAGGTGAGCGAGTAATATTTACTGCTCTCTTCCATATGGAACGTGGCCAATGCTGCGGCAATGGTTGTAGACATTGTCCATATGAACCTGCACATAAACGAGGAAACCAAATTGTACAAGACAAATATTTGGCGACCAAGGAAGAGATAGATATATTTAAGTCTAAATCAGGTTATGATAATACACTCAAAGGAAACAATCAATAAAGAGTTAAACAAACTACAACCACTCAAATATAACCAGTTTTTCTGGTGGCGAAAATTTAAAGAGAAATCTCCATTATCATCCAAAGATGCTTTGCATGCTAGGATTGATAATGGGGATTTCAATTTTTCGTCTTATTATTGGCAAGCACAATATGCCTTACTTGAGATGGAAGAAAAAACAGGCCATATTAATGATCCATCTAAACGTCATGAATCTCAAACTATATATAGAGAACGTTATAGACGTTTAATGAAGGATTTTGAAAAAGATGAGCCACAACGTTTAGATGATTACATTAAAGCTGTGACTAGTCTTTTTGAAATAGAAAAAGAGGACTTGGAAAAGAAAATGGAAACTTTTGATGGAACCTTAAAAGAGCTTTATACATTAATAAAGACAACATATGATTTTAGAACAAAACAAAAACGTAAAGGGAGACCTAAAAAATATAATATATGAGTAAATTTCAATCAACAAAATTATTTGATGGATACAGTTGTGTATTTCGTCAATGGAAAGCAGAAGGAACACATTGTAGATTCCTTCATGGATACGGAGTATCATTCAGAGTATGGTTTGAAGGAGAATTAGATGAAAGAAATTGGGTATGGGACTTTGGTGGTATGAAAAGAGCTAAAGGTACTATTGATGATATGAATCCTAAAGAATGGATGGATTATATGTTTGATCATACATTAGTTGTAGCTGAAGATGATCCATATTTATCTGGTTTTAAAGCAATGGGAGAACATGGTTTAGCTCAAACTAGAGTATTACCAGCTGTTGGAGCGGAACAATTTGCAAAATATGTTTTTGAAAAATTAAATACATTTGTTCAAGAAGAAACAAGTAGTAGAGTTAAAGTTGTAAGAGTAGAATTTATGGAAAATAATAAAAACACAGCTATATATGAAGGATGATAAAAAAGAACAATGGGAAAAAGCAATGCTAGAAGAAAATAGCTATTATGATATAGATATTATTAATAAAGCTAATAGGCCTATATTTAACAAAATAGCAGAATGGGAAAAAAGATATGCTAATGCCTCTAGCAACATGGGTAAATGGTATTGTCAAATTCAGATTGACAGATGGAAGAAAAAATTACATCATTATAAATAAACAATATGAAAGTATCACATGAGTTACCTCTTGGGTTAATGCATCATGCATATCAATTTAATGATTATGATTATTGTTTACCCCATTTGATTGACCAGTATGATCAATACAGAACATTCTTTCAAAAATCACGTTTAGATAAACGTTTCATTATTATGGATAATGGTTTGTTTGAAGGAGTAGTTCATACAATAGAAGATTTATTAGAAAAAATTAATTTAGTACATCCTGATATTTTTATTGTACCTGATGCCTGGAATGATTCTACAACAACACTTCGCAATGCTAAGAGTTGGATGATTAATTATAAACAAGGATTACCTGAAGGAGTAAATTTAATGGCTGTATGTCAGGGTAAAGATATAGGTGAATTAATTACAACATACCAAACATTAGTTGATTTAGGCTACACACATATTGCTTTTAATCATTCTAGTATTGCCTATCAGAGTTTAGGACATAATCAATCATTAAAAAATTCAATGTATGGTAGAATGGAATTTATTAGACGTTTAGTTGAGTCTGGTACTATTAGAAAAACATTATATCATCACTTATTAGGCTGTTCATTGCCTCAAGAATTTATGGCTTATAGTGATTGGAAATTTATTAAGTCAGTAGATACATCTAATCCAATATTAGTAGGAGCTGAGGGTATTCGTTATAAAGATAATGGAATTGATTTTAAACCTGAACATAAACTAGAGCATTATTTTGAAATGGATTTGTCTGAGCGATTAGATGATATTATCTTCAATGTAGATAAATTTAAACAATATATAAAATGAAAAAACAAGCAGTATTAAGTCTATCTGGTGGTATGGATTCTAGTACATTACTAATCCATTTACTAGCTAATGACTATCAAGTAACAGCTTTATCTTTTGATTATGGTCAAAAACATAGAATTGAACTTGAACGAGCACAATCATTAGTTGAATATTTAAACTCTAAAGGACAAAATGTAAAACATCAAATCATTAAATTAGATGGATTACAACAATTACTTAACTCAGCATTAGTTGAAGGTGGTAAAGATGTTCCTGAAGGACATTATGAGCAGGATAATATGAAAGAAACTGTTGTTCCTAATCGTAATAAGATTTTTGCTTCGTTAATTCAAGCTGTTGCTTTATCTGAAGCAACTAAAGGTGAAAAACAACAATGTGCTATTGCAATGGGTATTCACGCTGGTGACCATGCTATTTATCCTGATTGTAGACAAGAATTTAGAGATGTAGATTTTGAAGCATTTAAAGTAGGTAACTGGGATAGTGAATTAGTATATCATTATACACCTTATTTAAATGATGATAAGTTTGGTATATTAAAAGATGGATTAGCAGCATGTAATACATTAGGTTTAGAATTTGATGAAGTATATAAACGTACAAATACATCATATAAACCAATTAAACTATCAGACACTGTATGGTTATCAGATTACAAATCAGCAGCATCAGTAGAACGTGTAGAAGCATTTATTAAACTAGGCCGTCCTGATCCTGTAATGTATGGTGAAACACTTGAAAACGGTATTCGTATAGTTAAGTGGGAAGAAGTAAAATCAGAAGTAGAAAAAGTACTTAATGATCATAAAAAAGCTAATATATGATCCACGTCATTGAACATGCCTTAGGATTATGTGCTGACTCAAAAACACATTTAAATTTAATGGGGTTCCTTTTGGAACCCCTAAATTTTGATATTATTTTTAATTATATAAAAACATGGAGGAAACTATGAAATGTTTAAAAGACACAAAAACAGGCACTATTACAAGAGTTAGTGACCTAGAAGCTTTTCAAAAAGCAGGTAACAGATTTCAGTATGCATCTAAATCTGAGTATAAAGCCCAATTCAAAAAAGTAGAAACACCTAAAACAGAAAATAATGAGCAAAATAGATCCAAATAAACTACTTATCAGTAGTGATTTTTATAGTATACAAGGTGAAGGGATTTCATCTGGTATTCCATCATATTTTGTTCGTTTAGGTATTTGTAACCTAACTTGCGGTATGAGCAGAGCATTCACTAATCAACTAATGAAAGATCAAAATCTAGAAGATGGAGAAATATTTGTTGGTGATTTACATGCTGAAGGCAAAGCAACTTGGACTTGTGATTATACATCTCAGTGGCTATGGGGAGGTGAAGATAAAGAATTTGATTATCTAATTAATCGTTGGAAAGAGCAAGGCATCTATGATGATATTTTGAATGGTAACATTCATATTATTTGGACAGGTGGTGAACCTACAATTAAAGGACATCAGGTAGCTATTGCTGGTTTTATTAAGCATTGGGCAAACTATGTAGAAGATAATAAAGAAGGAGATACAGAAGTCCATACATACAACCCTGAAACAGAAATGCATACTGTACATTATAAACCAGTAAATTCATTTCATGAAATAGAAACAAACGGTACAGTCTATATTGAGGATTATTTATTTGGTAAACTTGACCAAATCAATTGTTCACCTAAATTAGCTAATTCAGGTATGACTGAGAAACAGCGTATTGTACCTGACGCTATTAAACGTATAATGGAACATAAGAATTATCAATTTAAATTTGTTATATCTAATGAAGAAGACGTTAAAGAATTATTTCGTGACTTTGTTATACCATTTAGCATACCTCTTGCCAACGTGGTTTGTATGCCAGGATTAGATGATGTTAAAGATTTTGAAGAGCGTACTCAATTCTGTCTAGAAATGGCTAAGCGTTACCGCTTCCGCGGCCTTACACGACTACACATAGCAGCATGGAATAAAACGCTTAATGTATAATGAAATTCCAAATTATTAGCACGAAAACATTAGGAAATGATGATAATTTTCTAGACGAATTGTATGAAGATGCTTATAAGAAGTACATTAATTCTTTATTTTATAATTTTTCAGGAGAAGTTAAAGGTTATGTAGTTCATGAACATTTAACAAGAGAAGAATTCATCCATAAAATTAAAACTAATGATGAATTTGCAAAGAAAAACTTTAAAGATGAAAAAGATAATCAATAACCTAAATTATATTTTATTTGGTGATCAAGCAAGTAGAATAACAATTACAGGGATAATACTATATTATGTATTTGTATTACTAGGGTTAATAGATTAAATGAAATATAAAACATTAAACGTATAATATGGAAGCATTAATTATATGGGGTTATGTTGTTATAGCTATACTATCAGTATTTGGAGCTATAAACATGATTAGACAAATAAATAAATTGAAATGAATATAACATTAACTCCAGAACACCTATTAATAGGAGCTTTATTTATTTTGATGGGTTTACAAATACGTCAACACATTCAATTAGAAAAAGCTAAAAGAGAAATAGACAAATTATGGGATCAAATCTCAACATTTAACACTATGGTAGCTATAAAACTTTTGGAAAACCAAAAAGAAATAGCTAAATTAAATGAAAATAAAAAAGATTAATTATGGATTTATTAAAAAAATCAAATGGTAATTTAGCTCGTACATCAGAAGAAGTAGAGCAAATGATTGAGAATGCATCTGAAGCGTATGCTCAGTTTCTTACAGCAGTAGGATTTGATTATAAAGCAGATAGACAAACAGAAAATACACCTCGTCGTGTAGCTAAAGCATGGTTGAAAGATTTAATTGTAGGTAGTATTACTGATGAACCAAACATCACTGTATTCCCTAATGATGATGGTTATAATGGACTAGTAATCCAATCAGGTATTCCTATTGTTAGTATGTGTGCTCATCACAACTTAGCATTTACTGGATTTGCTACTTTAGCTTATGTACCAGGTGAAAATGTAATTGGGTTAAGTAAATTAAATAGAATTGTTGAATGGTTTTCTCGTAGACCACAAATGCAAGAATCATTAACACAACAAATTCATGACTACTTATCTACTAAAATGGATTGTCCATCTGTAGCAGTTAGTATCGCTTGTAAACATACTTGTTGTTCACATAGAGGTATTAAACATCCATCTACAATGACTACAAATAAATTTAGTGGTGTGTTTATGGAGAAAGATAACTTAATTAGAGAAGAGTTCTTACACGCTATTGAAGTGAATGGAACTAAAATGAAATAAAATGCAAGTAAAAGAATCAAAAACTAATTGGCACTTTAGAATCAGTATAGCCAAATCAATAGTTAGAATATTAGCTGGGTTAGCCTTAATGTGTGTTGATGGATGGTATTTTAATGCTGCTGGAGGATTATTAGTTGGAGCTGAAATACTTGGAATTATAGAAGAACTTTAATAAATTTAAATTATGTTAAACGCAAAACAAATTATAGACGAAGGTCTATTACTATTAGAAAATGCTAAAGGCAAACCAGCACAAGTTGGTTATGATATTACTTTAAAGGCGGTACAAAAAATAGGTAATAAAATTGGTGGTGGAGTTTATAACTTATCTAAAGGTGGTAAAATTGGTAAAGTATTAAAAGACAAAACTGAATTAACTACATACACACCATTACAAACTACCCAAGTAGATGGAATTGAAGGTTGGCTATTGTATGAAGGTGTTTATGATATTACATTCAATGAAGGATGTAAAATACCTGATAACAGAGTAGCATTCATCAAACAACGTTCATCATTATATCGTAATGGAGCTATCATTAACAGTCCAGTATTTGATCCAGGATTTGAAACACAAAACATGGGTACATTATTGTATGTGTATGAAACACTATTTATTGAAACAGATGCTAGAGTAGCACAAATTTATTTTCATGAATGTAATGGCGCTGAGTTATACAATGGACAGTGGCAAGGAGACAAACAGCGTAATTCCTTATAGTTTGTATATATTTATATAATGAAAACATTATATCATGGAAGGATTTGATCCAAAACAAAAATCACAAGGTATTGGTGACACAATAGCTAAAGTAACTAATTTTTTTGGTATTGATAAAGTAGCAGATGCTGTCGCTAAATTAGCTGGAGCTGAAGGATGTGGATGTGATGAACGTAGACAGATGCTTAATGAATTATTTCCTTATGATTCTAAAGTACGTAAATTTAAAATTTTAAAACCACTTAACTATGGTGGAGTTCAATATTTTGAAGGACAAATAGTTAATGTAGATAATAAACATCCTTTATATAGTGGTGTTATTGTTTTAGCTAAAGATGGTTTGTTAGAAGAAGTTATATGAAATTAGACAAATACTTTAAACTTAAAAATGATTTAGAAACGTTTAGCTTTGAGAGAAATTTTAACTCACTAAGCAATACACTATATTATTTTTCGTTTTTAGGTAACATATTTTTGATTTTATTTAGTTATTTCTTTATTAAGAATGTAACAAATAGTATCCCTCATTTATTTCCAGGACAAGATTTATTCTTTTCTATATTCATTATCTTGTTTATGACTGGATATGAACTATTTAAGAGATTTGCTTTTGAACAATTAACATTATCTATTTTTAGAAATAAATTAATAACTCTTAATAATGTTATAGGATTTCTAGTGTGTGGATCTCTAGTAGCAGGATCATTTTATTTATCATTAAATGGTGCTCATAGATTGATAGACACATCTGAAACTATATCAGTTAAAGCAGATTCTACATTATCTAATAAAACAGATTCAATAGCTAAGTATTATGATAAGGAAATTCAATTCTACAGAAACCAACCAGGTACTAGGAAAGCTGACAGACTATACAGAGACTCGATTGTTAATGTTTTATCTATTCAGAAAGAACAAAAAATTAATGAGCTTGAATTAAAAGTTACGAAAAAAACTGAAGTACAATCTAGTACACTCAAAGAGAACAACACTGCATTTGCTTTAATGGTTGTGTTTTTAGAATTAATTATCTTAATAGGTGTAGCATTTAGTTCTTATTATACATGGACTTCATATGATGAAATGAAGGAGTTATTAACAACACCTAAATTCAGACAATTAGAAATAAATTTACGTTTATTAAAATTATACTATCAAAACGGAAGAAAAAAAGAACAAGATTCCGCTTTACCAAAAACTAAATTAATTGCTTTAGCTTCTACTTCAAAAATACCTTGTAATCAAACAGATATTAATAACTTTATAGTATTATGTTCTGAACTTGAGATTATTACTGGTAATAGAAGAAAGAAAACTTATAACATGAGTTATGAGAAGGCTAAAGGATTATTGGAAAATCAAGAAATTTAAGTTATATTGAATTAGTTATGGAAACAATTTTTATTTCGATAGCTAGCTATCGTGATCCTGAATTATTACCTACATTACGAGATTTATTAGCAACAGCTAAAAATCCAGATAGGTTAAAAATAGGCGTATGTTGGCAGTATGGTGAAGATGAGTCTATAGAAGAGTTTGAAAATGATTCTAGATTTCATTTTATTAAAGTACCGTACCAACAAGCTAAAGGAGCATGTTGGGCTAGAAATTTACTACAAGATTTATATGGTGGTGAAACATATTATTTACAATTAGATTCACACCACAGATTTACTAAACATTGGGACTCTACCTTAATTAAGATGTTAAAAAGCCTTAAAAAGGAAGGTCATAAAAAACCACTTTTAACAGCTTACCTGCCAGGATATTTTCCAAATAATGACCCAGCAGGAAGACAAGACGATTGTTGGAGTTTAGAGTTTGATAGATATATGCCTGAGGGTCCTATCTTTATTAAACCACATTCTATTCCAGATTGGAAATCACTTACAGGACCTATCCCATCTAGATTTTTATCAGGACATTTTATTTTTACATTAGGCAAATGGTGTAATGAAGTTAAATATGATCCTTTATATTATTTTCATGGTGAAGAACCATCATTAGCTGCTCGTTCATTTACTTATGGATATGACTTATTTCATCCTCATAAGCCAATTATGTGGCATGAATACACTAGATCAGGAAAAGTAAAACAATGGGATGATGATAGTGAATGGAATAAAAGAAATTCAATATCTTATTCTAGATATAGAGCTTTACATGGTATGGGTAGTGTAATAGAAGGTTCAACTACAGATTTAGAAAAATATGGATTTGGTAAAGTTCGTACTTTAGAAGAATATGAACATTACATTGGTGTTAAATTTTCTACTAGACAAGTACATAAACATACTGTTGAATATAAACCACTCCCTGTTCCTCAAGATAAGTTTGAAGATAATTTACTTAATAAACTTAAAATTTGTATTGATGTTTGGAAAGGAGCATTAACTGAAAGTGATTATACTTCTTTTGCTGTAGCAGTTTTAAATGAAGACGGAACAGATGCTTACAGACAAGATATGGATATTCAAGAATATCAAGGACTATTAAATCAAGATCCAAATGATCAATTTATACACATTTGGAGAGAATATAATGATAATAAACAACCAAAATCTTGGAGAGTATGGCCACATAGTACTTCAAAAGGATGGTGTGAAAGAATAGAACAAAATATAAAATATGAATAAAAAAGAAACAATATTTATTCACTTACCAGCTTATAGAGATCCAGAATTAGTACCTACTATTAAGGATGCTCTTAAAAATGCTAAATACCCTAAGCGTATTCATTTTGGTATTTGTAGACAATATCATCCAGATGATAAATTTGATGATTTAACTGAGTTTAAAGGGGATAAACGTTTTAACATTTATGAATGTTTATATACTGAAGCTAAAGGTTTACCTTGGGCTAGAGCAGTAATAAATGAGCAATTAATGGGTAAACAAGATTATATCTTACAACTTGACTCACATCATAGATTTGCTCAAGATTGGGATATAACATTAATTGAAATGCATAACCAACGTGAAAAACAAGGTTATAAACCAATATTAGCTGCTTATTTACCTCTATATACTCCATTTAATGATCCAGAAGGACGCTCAATGGAGCCTTGGCAACAACAATTTGCTTGTTTTTATCCTCACGGTACTATTTTTATTAGACCAAGTTTATTGCATGGCTGGAAAGATATGACTGAACCTCCATTTAGTAGATTCCTATCAGGACATTTTTGTTTTGCTAGAACAGAATGGGCTAGAGAAGTAAAACATGATCCAGACATTTACTTTAGTGGTGAAGAAATTAACTTAACAGTTAGATCTTATACTCATGGGTATGATATGTTCCATCCTCATAAATTAGTAGTATGGCATTCAACTATGAGAGAAGAAAGAAGCGGAATGTTAAAATGGGATGATGATGCTAAGCTTGGAGTTGATTGGTGGAATAGACAAAATATAGCTAGAGCTAAAATTAGACAATTATTTAGAGTAGAAGATAATGGGTATGATTTAACAGGATATGATTTAGGAACTGCTAGAACAATAGAAGACTATGAAGTATATGCTGGTGTAAATTTTAAAACTAGATCAGTTCAAAAATATACTCTAGATAATCAATATCCACCTAATCAAATTGATAGCCCTTGGTCTAAATCATTTTATCACTTAGTGACAATTCATAAAAATGAGTTACCTGCTAATGATTATGCGTCTATATTAGTTGCATTTGATGATGAAAATGGTATTGGCGTCCATACTAAAACTATTGAAGGACATCAATTAGAATCATTTATGAATGGTACACCTATTCATTATGAAGAATTTTTTCCTTATTTTGATAAAGATCCTAAACGAATGGTAGCTTGGGCTTATAGTAAAGAAAGAGGATGGGCTGAAAGAATAGAACATACAATATGAAAAATAAATTAGTAACATCGTATTATCCATTTCATAATGGAGAACCTTATTGGGGACAGTTAAATAGAGATAGATGGTATAAGTACTCTCTAGCTACTATAAGCAACATGGGAGAAATAATTTGCTATACTGATCCTGGAGATAAAGGATATAATCAATTAGTTGAATTAAAAGAAAAATTCAACCTTGAAAATCTAATACTTAAAGTATATGATATCAAAGATAATCCTTATCAAGATCAAGTTTACAAAATAAGAACAAGTAAACCTGCTTATAATGATCCTAATAACCCTAGATTTTATACTAGACCAACAGTTATATATTGGATGAAATATTCTTTTTTAGCTAATGAATATGAACCAAATACTCAGTTATATTGGATTGATTCAGGTTTATCTCACAATGGATTATTTCCTGCTTTTGCTAGTAAGTATAATGATGAGCCTGAATTTGCTTCATTATATGGAAACCAATATATGGCTAATGAATATAAAGTATATCATTATGATAAAGCATTTACTCCAGATGTATTAAGTAAAATAAACGAGTATGCTGAAGATAAAATAATCAACTTATATAGAAAGACATCAGATGATAATTTATTTGAATTTAACACTAAATTAAATTTAAGTACTAATTATGATTCTGTATTTCCTGTAGCTGGATTTTTTGGGGGCCAATCTGAATTAATGTTACAGTATATTACCAAGTCTAAAGAAGTAATAGATCAAATTTTACAAGTAGATGAAATATGCACTGAACAAGAAGTGATGGCTTATATAAATGCCACTAATAGAAACTGGTTTAAAAATTGGCATTTTGATACATTCTATCATGAAGGATGGAATAATATCTTTAAACCAGAACAAACATCATTCTCTCATTTCTTTTTAAAACCTTTAATATAAATGGCGAATATAGCTTTTTACGGATCTCATAACGCAGCATATGTTGTAGAAGAGAATGGTGAAATACTTTTAGTATTAGAACTAGAAAGATTTCTTAATTATAAAAATAGTGGTTTAGCTCAATATAAATGTCCTAAAACAGAAGATATACTATTCTATGCTCAATATATTCCTCAATGGATAATGAATAAATTTAATATAACAGAATTTGAAAACTGTTATTTTTTAAATACAGATGTTATCATAAGTGAAAAACATGAACTAGAAACATATATTCCTGCTAAAAATTTTATTCATGGTCTTCATCATGAATCTCATGCGGCGGGATGTTTTTATCAATCTCCACATCCTGAAATGTTAGTATTTTCTTTTGATGGAGGAGGAAATGATGGTAAATATAATATATACCATTGTGTTAGAGGTGAGTCACCTAAATTATTAGAATGTGTAACTAGTCCTTTATTTGATAGTCCTCATATTCATTATGATTTAGGGTTTCCATATATGACATTAGGCCATTATCTTAAAGATATTAAATTTGAAGATCTAGGAACAGGCAATTTAGTCTATCCAGGTAAAATAATGGGATTAGCTTCTTATGGAGAAGTAAGAGAAGAATGGTTACCAGCATTTATGGATTTTTATAAAAGTAATCTTAATGGATTAGATTATGAACAGTATGTAAATGAATTAGGGAATAAAATAGGAGTAACATTTGATATATATGAAAGAATAGAGGATAAATTAGCTTGGGATATAGCTGCTACAACTCAAAGAGCGTTTGAAGATAGCTTTTTAGAAGTAGCTTTACCTTATATGAATGAATATCCTGATTTGCCTATTGGTATAGCTGGAGGATGTGGTTTAAATATTTTATTAAACACACGTTTAGTAAATGAATTTAACAAAGAAGTATTTGTGGGTCCTGATCCGAATGATTGCGGTATTGCTTTAGGTTTAATGCTAAATCATTTAAAACCAGAAAAACCATTTGATAGTACATACTCAGGCACAACATTATTAGATTTAGATAGTTTATCTTATTATATTCAAAACACTCATATTAGATTTACATCTAACTTTTTAAATCAAGATGATTTAATTAATGATTTAAGTGAAGGAAAAATAGTTGGTGTAGCTAGAGGTAGATCAGAACATGGAGCTAGAGCCTTAGGCAATAGAAGCATAATATGTAATCCATCTATTCCAGAAATGAAAGATACTTTAAATGCTAAAGTAAAACATAGGGAGTGGTATAGACCATTTGCTCCTGTTGTTCGTTTAGAAGATGTAAATAAGTATTTTGAATGGAATAAAGAATCTAAATGGATGAGTTTTTGTCCTAAGGTGAGAGAAGAATGGAGAGAAAAATTAGGAGCTATTACTCACGTAGATGGTACAGCTAGGGTTCAAACAGTGACTAGAGAACAAAATGAGTGGTTATATGACTTATTAACTAAATTTGAAGAAAAAACAGGTATTGGTGTTTTACTTAATACATCATTTAATGTGGATGGAAAACCAATATTATCAACTGTTAAAGACGCTTTCACAATACTTGAAAAAACAGAACTAGATTGTTTAATTATAGAAGATTATTACTTTAAAAAATATTAAGATGGATTTATTTGAATTAGTAGAAAAATATGGTACTGATAAAACATTAAGTGAATATACTTACACATATGATGTTTTATTTGAAAAAATAAAATACAGTACAACATCTGTTCTAGAAATAGGTCTGGGTATACTAAACCCAAGTATACCAAGTTCTTTTTCTGGTAATACACAACATTTTAGCCATTACAAACCAGGTGGTTCATTACGTGTTTGGAGAGATTTCTTTCCAAATGCTCAAGTGTATGGAGTTGATATAGCTAAAGATTGTATGTTCACTGAAGAAAGAATTAAGACATTTCTGTTTGATTCAGCTGAAAAAGAATATTGTGACTACTATTTAGATAATTTAGAATTTGATATTATTATTGATGATGGAAATCATGATCCAAAATATCAAGTTAAAACATTAAAAAATTTATTTCCTAAATTAAGAGAAAATGGTATTTACATTATTGAAGACATAGGAGGATATCCAGGTACTGAAGAATTACTAATAGAATATTTAGATGAATTTGAATCAATAACTAAAGGATATAATATTGTTAATAAAGGAAATCATATTGTTATAACAAAAACAAAAGTAGAAGTGGTAGAAGTTAATAATAAAGAACTAACAGTAGTTACTGGACTTTGGAACATTGGAAGACCAGGAAGAGATTTTAGTCATTATATAGAACATTTTAACAAGTTTTTAGAAATACCTGTTAATATGTTTATCTATATTCCTGCTGAGTATGAATACTTAGTTTGGGAAAAGAGATCTAAACAAAACACTTATGTTAAAATAATGGAATTAGAAGATGTGAAAAATCTTTATAAGCCATTTTGGGACCGAACTCAAAATATAAGAACTAATCCAGATTGGTTTAATCAAACTGGAGAACAAGGTTGGTTAGTAGGTTCACCTCAGGCTCATTTAGAGTGGTATAATCCAATTGTGCAATCAAAAATGTTTATGTTAAGTGATGCTTCAATTTGGAATCCATTTGATACTGAATATTTTATTTGGTTAGATGCAGGTATAACTAATACTGTTTATGATAAATTCTTAACTGAAAATAATGTACTAGATAAAATAAATCAACATTTAGATTCATTCTTATTCTTATCTTACCCATATGAAACAACTACTGAAATTCATGGTTTTGATAAAAAAGAAATGGATAGAATATCTGACAGTGATGTTAAATATGTTTGTAGAGGAGGTTTGTTTGGTGGTAGGAAAGAAGTAATTAGAGAAGTTAATGGTGATTATTATAAGTTACTAGATGATACTTTGAATAGAGGATTAATGGGAACTGAAGAAAGCATATTTACTCTTATGTCTTATATTAATCCTAGTGTTTATAGAAGATTTGAGTTAGATGGAAATGGATTAATTGTAAAATATATCCAAGCATTAATTGATGATAAAGCTGAGTTAGTACCTTTAATAAAGCCAAAAGCTAAAGTAAAAGTATATAATCCAAGTTTAAAAGGTATAAAGACATCTTTATATATGCTTACCTTTAACTTTCCAGAACAAATAGAACATACTTTATCAACATGGAAAAATAGTTCACCTGATTGGTTAGAAAAACCACATAGAAAAATATTAATTGATAATTCAAATAATCCAGACGCTATAGAAGGAAATAAAGCTGTTTGTGAAAAATATGGATTTGAACATATTATAACAGGAGAAAATTTAGGTATCAATAGAGGTAGACAATATGCTGCTGAACACTTTGACAATTCAGATAGTGATTTTTATTTCTTCTTTGAAGATGATATGGGATTCTATCCAACAGGTAATACTGAATTTTGTAGAAATGGTTTTAGAAAATATGTACCTAACTTATATGACAATGTTCATAAAATAATGCTTAGAGAGCAGTTTGACTTTATGAAGTTATCTTATACAGAAGTGTATATGGATAATAATATTCAAGTATCATGGTATAATGTTCCTCAAGAAATTAGAAGCAGAGATTGGCCACACTATGACAAACTACCAATATCAGGATTAGATCCAAATGCTCCAAGAACTAAATTTAAAAGCATTGAAGTATTTGAAGAACTAAGTTACATTTCAGGAGACATATATTATGCTAACTGGCCTATGATTGTAGGTAAAGAAGGTAATAGAAAAATGTTTATTGAAACAAAATGGGCACACCCATATGAACAAACATGGATGTCTTACATGTACCAAGAAACAGCTAAAGGTAATTTAAATCCAGCTGTGTTGTTAGCATCTCCAGTATGGCATAATAGAATAGTATATTACAAACCTGAAGAACGTAGAGAAAATTAATTTGCTAACCCAAATAATGCTTGTTATATTTAAAATATGTATCAAGCAATATACTACGATTTTAGAACTAAGAAGTGTCATTTAAGAGATGATAAACAAGGTTGGTTAGACTTTGAATACTATCCTACTTATTATAAACTAGATCCTAACGGCAAATATGAAACGTTAGATGGTAAACGTGTATCACCAACTAATACTTGTGATAAAAATGATCCATTAACATACTACGAAATAGACATACCTATGGAAACTAGGGTGTTAGTAGATGCTTATAAGGACTTAGATGATGCTCCACAATACCATAACACAGTATTTCTAGATATTGAGTGTGAAATTGGAGGAGCATTAACTACTGATTATATCAAGTCAGCTCCAATGAAAATAACATCTATAGCTCTATATGATGTTACTCTGAAAAAATATTACTGTCTAGTTCTAGATGAGAAAAAACAACTAAAATATACTGAAGAGGAAAATAAGGAAATTATTCCGTGTGATACTGAATTTGACTTATTATCTAAATTTATTTCAATATGGTTAGAAACTGATCCAACTATTGTTAGTGGTTGGAATAGTGAGTTTTTTGATATTCCATATTTGTATCATCGCATTTGTAAAGTATTAGGTGAACAACAAGCTAAACAATTGTCTCCATTAGGTATTGTTTCTGTTAGAGATTTCTTTAATAAGAAAAGTCAATCAAATGAATCTGTAGTTAATATAGCAGGTGTTAATCATCTTGACTATATGTTGTTACATAAGAA
>Ga0164293_10002236_pt1 | contig 16412 bp, 30 predicted proteins | sample GEODES118metaG_FD_111487 | JGI IMG/M metagenome (GOLD analysis project Ga0164293, IMG submission 111487) | Eutrophic lake water microbial communities from Lake Mendota, Wisconsin, USA - GEODES118 metaG | ecosystem: Environmental > Aquatic > Freshwater > Lake | place: USA: Lake Mendota...
CAGCAGCCCCTTCCCAGGTCTCTACCTTTGACTTCTACTTTGCAGATGGTGGGCATATCCCAGCTGGCGAGATTGATTTTGCCAAGGAGATTATGGCCATGGGTATCCTTAATAAGGTAATCAAGCGCACTGGCGCCTATTACAACTATGGGGATAGAAAGTGGATGGGACAAGATGGTATGCTTAGCGCTATACGGGAAGAGATTGACCTTAAGGAACTACTTGAGCGCGACGTACTAGATGCCATACGGGCAGGTTCTAAGTTCGTAGCCGATGAAGAGTAAAGGCCAGAAGGAGTCTAAGAAGCACGAGGAGCGATTGGCAAAACTTGTCGGTGGTAAGCGTAATGCTGCCAGCGGTGCGTTTTGGAGTCGTAAGGGTGATGTTAGGTCTAAGGACTTGTTAATAGAACACAAGTGGACTGGCAAAGCTCAGGTAACTGTCAAGGCAGCAGTACTAGAAAAGATTGTTAACGAAGCCATCGTTGATAGTCGGATACCCGTCCTCGGATTCAGTCTAAACAATAGTAATTATGTATTGCTTACTGAAGATGACTTTCTGGAAATGCGCCAGAATCTTCAGGAGCATAATTGTTCAACGACGCAGGGCACGTAGAGGGCTGGCGACACAACGCTAAGTGTCGTGGCATGGATACCGAGCTTTGGTTTCCTCCACGTGACAAAACTAAATATAGAAAAATAGCAGAAGTATCCAAGGGCGTATGCTTTGGTAAAGATGGTTTACCAGAGTGCCCTGTACGCAAGGAATGCCTGCTGTACTCCGAACAGATGGATGAACAGCACGGTATCTGGGGTGGCCTTAGCCACCGTGAACGCAACGCGCTAAAACGTAAATTAAAAAAAGATGGAACCACTTTAAAGGAACACCTATTTGATGATAAGGTCTAGGCATGAAAGCATCGAAACCACAAGAAATAACAGGGGCACTGAAAGCATTTGTAGACGTGTCTAGAAAGAAAACACGTGTATTAGGCTCACTTGAGCGTCACCTAATTGCAAAGCCAAAAGACCTAAGCCGTCGCACAGACGTGCTACATCCCTCTGACATGGTTAAAAAAGAGTGGTGCCACAGAGCTTCCTACTATCATCTAATGGGTAAAGCCCCAGTATCTAATCGCACTATGACTTTGCGAACTGCATCCATATTTGCTGAAGGCCACGCTATCCACGCTAAGTGGCAGGGTTGGTTTCAGGATATGGGAACGCTGTACGGTAAGTGGTACTGCATAGAGTGTGGCGAGATGTTTTTTGGTGGTTCTGACTGCCATGAGGGACCGTTGGAATACCGAGAGGTCCCGTTATTTTATGAGCCATTGCGAATCAATGGACACTCAGATGGCATCCTACTAAACCTTGGTGACCCATTGATGCTGGAGATTAAGTCCATAGGTGCAGGCACCATCCGTTGGGAAAACCCATCATTATTTATGGAACACAATGGTGACCTAGATAAGATGTTTGCAGCGATTAAAGAGCCTTTTGAATCCCATATTAATCAGGTACAGATATACATGAAGCTTGCTGAACTCCTTAACATGGAGGTAGTTCCACAAGAGGCTGTAATTATTTATGAGAACAAGGCGTCACAAGAACCTAAAGAGTTTGTGATACCAAAGAGCGACTTCTCGATTGCACCTTTGTTCGAAGCTGCTGCTAAGATTGTGGAAGCAGTAAATAATCAGACACCACCACCGTGTAATATCGATGGTTGGGGTAATTGCGAGCGATGCGGAGGATACAATGACTGACCTAGTAGCCACAGGTGTAAGTGAACAAGTACTAAAGCAATTAGAAGAACAAGGGTTGCCACTAAAGCGCTCACTTAAATTAGAGTTGCCTGACTTCCCTAGCGATATCACATTAGTAGATGACACAGAGCTCATGAGTATGGCCAGCAAGTACATCGAGAACATGAACTTCCTTCGTACTCAAGCTGCCTGCGCTGAACTGGCTGAGATGGAGGCCGAGGCTTTCTACAGTGAGGCTGTAAACTCTGGTTTACTATCCAAGACCTCAGGTAAAGCATCAGAGAAAGCAACCTTACTTAGAGCTCAGGTAGAGGCAGAGCCTCTTGTTAAAGAGCTATCAGATGCCTACTCATATGCTCGCGCATACCATAAGATGATTAGAACTATCCTAGATAACATCGAACGCTACTACTCATTGACTAGCCGTGAGTTAACACGTAGAACTTCTAGCGGTCGTGTCACTGGGTTTAATAGGTATGCCCCTTAAAAAAATTGAAGGAGGTCTGGACCTGACCGACAGTAGCCCAATCTACTTAGGTATAGACCAGTCCTTTACTGGCTTTGCGATGTGTGCGTATAAAGACAATACGTATTACGCAGAAGTTTACAAATCCACCAACAAAGGGATGCCACGTATGTTAGATATACGTGCGTTTATCCGTGATTGGGTATCTAGGGTAGAGATTATTGATGTAGCCATGGAAGGCTACGCAATGGGAGCCAAAGGCAAGGTATTCCATCTAGGTGAGCTTGGTGGCCTAGTTAAGATGGAGTTGGCAGATATTGACAAGTACCCACTGATAGTCCCCCCAACTACGCTAAAGAAGTATGTAACAGGCGCAGGCTCTGGCCAAAAGAACCAGATGATTCTGCATACCTACAAAAAGTGGGGGCAGACCTTTACTGATGACAACGCTTGTGATGCGTATGGGCTTGCGCGGCTATGCTCAGGGGATGGTACGCTTGCGTATGAAAAGGCTATTTACCAGCAGGTACAGAGTCCAGATTATCGGGAGATTTAAATGCCAAAGTACGACTTCACATGCATGAAGTGCGACCGTACAGTAGAGATGCATTTTGCATTTGACGCTACACAGCGCCCTACTTGCGAAGGTTGCGGTGAGTTTATGATTAAAAGTTACACACCACCTGCTGTTCAATTTAAAGGTGGAGGCTGGGGAGGCCAGGGATGAGTAAGACACAAGATAAGCGAGCAGCACGTATTGCAGAGCAAAAGGCTTTTATTAAACAACGCCGTTTACAGGAACTTAAAGTTCTAGAGGCCCAGTTTAATCTTGGCCTAGAGTTATACGAAAAGAATAAAGAAAAACTATCTGCTGAGGAGATTGAGCAGATGGAAGCTGAGAAGCAGAAGTTTATGGATAGTTTATTTAAATTTAAGAAAGAGCACGGTCTTGCCGAAGAACCACAAGAATAATGACCTAATCCAAGATGGTTGGATGACTGTAGACCAGTTTATTGACACCCTGGTCCCAGGTCTTAGGGAATATTTGTCTAACAATTGGGGTGTTCGAGGTGGGGATGAGCTGCACCACCCCGTAGACCTGTTTACAAATGCTTCAGTTTATATAGATGTAGCCTGCCACGTTGCCCAAGACTTTATAAATTGCAGACATGACAAAGAGCATTAGAGAGCTAAAACCCGATTTTACGGGGACTATGGCCTACGAGCACACGGTTTGCCACGAGTGCCCTAACTGTGAGTCTAGCCTTTGGAACATAAAAGCCAGCTTCCAGGACTATGAGATATCCCAGTATCTTCTGGATATGGAATGCTCAATATGTGGGACCTACGCCAAGGCTCCCACCCCTTTAGACAGACCAAATCTAATTTAAAATACATAATAGATACTCCAATAACAAGTATCACTAATAGGAGTATTAAATGTCAGAAGAACAGAAAGACGACCAGGTTCTACGCGTAAGCGCTGGTTCTAATCCACAAGCCGTAGCATCAGCCATTGCTCATAGCATCTATGAGACCCGAGCCTGCAAGATTCGTGCTGTAGGAGCTGGTGCCATCAATCAGGCCGTAAAGGCCATCGCCATTGCCCGCGGGTATACCGCCCCTAGAGGCATGGATTTAATCTGTATCCCAGGATTTACCAGCATTGAGAGCCATGACGGCCAGATATCAGCCATCATCTTCGACGTCAGTGCACGTTAACCCTGTATTTCCCAAGTAAATACCTTACCCTTTTTATACCTTCGGCCAAAGGAATACAAATGACAAAAGACTCAACTAAGAACTCGGCGCCCCTAGCTCCGACTTCTAGCTCTGCATCTAATGCGACGGGCGCAAAGCCAGCTAAAGTAGCTAAAGCCTTGAAAGGCACATTAGTTAAGAAGACTGGTAACGCCAAGGGAGCAACCGACCCATACAAGCAGGCTAAGCCTTCTCGCAGTAACGTATCTGCGACAGGTGGCGCTCGCTATGGCATTCGCGTTAACTTCCAGAAGACAACTGCACCAGAAGCAACATCCACCCAGGCAAATGGGCGTATCATTGCTCCTGCAGTAAATCGTGTAAAGCCTAACTTCTCTGATGGTACGGCTGACCACAACTAAAACTGAATAGCGCAAAGGCCCCCGTAACTGGGGGCCTTTGGCATTTATGGGAATATTCTAATTTAGATTACGTTACAATAGTGTTGACCGCTCACTCGGAGGGTCACAAAAAGTTATATCGTCTAAGGAGATATATTATGGCTTCAGGCTACAACAATAATATTGGCGGATACCCTAAGGGGTCACCTCACGAACAGTGGGAAAAGCCAAAAGTAATTCAACAGTTTCAGACACTCCCTCAAACCGACCCCTTTGCAGCATTGCAAAACATGCTTGCTCCGTGGACTTTTGGGTTTGACCGTCAACTAAACCTATTTAAAGAGTTAGAAGACGTACGCATTAAATCTAATTACCCTCCCTACAATATCAAGACCTTGCCAGATGATAAGGCGGAGATTGAGCTTGCTATTGCGGGGTTCAAGAAGGATGATGTTAAGATTACATATAAGGAAAACGTACTAACTGTAGAGGGCAACAGAGGGGAAGACGACGGGGAGTATGCCTACAAAGGCATTGCTGCACGTAACTTTACTCAGAAGTTTGCCATCGCAGATGACGTAGTAGTGCTGGACGCTAAGCTAGCGGACGGCTTCCTGACTATTGAATTGCAGCGAATCCTTCCTGAAGAAAAGAAAGAAAAGACAATCAAAATTAAATAGCACTATAACCAGGTTATAGTACGACTCCACTGACGTCCACTGACGTCCACCTTGCAATCACGATAACAAGGTCAAACACCCACGATAAAAATCGTGGGTGTTTTGCTATACAAACACCTTATGTGTGATAGGCTATTGTACGGAATCATCCTTTAATCAGAGAGAGGTCGTATGCCAAAGGATACATTGGGGTCTATATTAGATGTGTTTATTGCTGATGCAAAACTTCCAAAGAAGTGTAAAACACAGAAGTGGGTAAATACATTATCTAAAGATGACCAAGAAAAATTTAATAGCCTAAAAAATGAAAACAGAAGCGTAGATATTAAGAACCTATTTGAAGCGTTGCAAGAAGCTGGAGTTAATTTACCTATGGGACTTACTGCCTTTCGCTCACACTTTAAGGAGTATTGCACATGCCAGAAATGAAAGAATCACTATCTTCTATATTTGATAGGGTTGTTGTCAGTAATAAAACTGACTGGTCTTGGCCACCAGTTCAACCAGCAAAACCAACAGTAATTAAGCCCGCTACTTATAAAGAGCGCAAGGGTAAAAAAGACGGACGATTAATTATGTTCGTTCCAGACCCACAGATTGGCTACCGTAAGTATGAAGACGGTACGCTAGACCCATTCCATGATGAAGCAGCTATTGAGGTTCATTTTCAACTACTAGCGTATTTGGAAGAGAAGTACGGTGTAGATGAGATTATTCATTTAGGTGATTACCTAGACCTACCAACAATGGGTAAGTACGCACAAGAAGAAATGTTTGCACACACAGTGCAACCAGCACTTGATTACGGACATCAACTATTAGCAAAGCAACGTGCCACATGCCCAGACGCAAAGATTACTTTGCTAGAAGGTAACCACGATTGCCGTATGCAGCGCTACGTAGTCGCTAACGCTATGGCGTCAAAAGGTATCAAGCGAGCCAACGCTACCCCTGAAGATTGGCCAGTTATGTCTATTCAATATTTACTCCGCCTTGACGAATTAAATGTTAATTATGTAGGCGCTTACCCAGCGGGTGAGTACTGGATTACCCCACAGCTCCGTGCTATCCACGGAACTACTGTGCGTTCTAATGGCTCAACAGCCTCGGCATATGTAAATAAGAACCCACACGTTTCCACAGTATTTGGCCACGCTCACCGACAGGAACTTCAGTACAAGACTGTTGCCAATGGCGACGGCCCTATCCGTTCGGTATCAGGTTCACCAGGATGTCTATGTCGTGTAGATGGCGCAGTGCCTTCCTACGGTTCTGGGTTAAACGACAACGGTCGTCCAGTAAAGCACTGGGAAGACTGGCAACAGGGCGTTATGATTGGCTGGGTAAGACCAGACGATTCCTTTACTTTGCAGCCAATTCACATCATGGATGGCTGGACCCTTTACGAGGGCCACGAGTTTAAGGCTACGGTCTAAACATACAGGCGTATCATTGAGGCATGCCTAATCCACATCAAAATACACAGAACCTAGGCGCCAGTGGTTTATACGGTACGTATACAAACTACGGTGGCGGCGGTGTTCCTGTTGCTCGTAATGAGCTTGATGAACTTCGATTAGGTGTAGGTCGAGCACCACAAGCAGAATATCCAGATGGATACTTAGGTACTATCCGCACACGTCGTGATGACCGCGGCCGCCCTAATTCACAATCTGAAAATGTGCTCGACTCACTTAAAGTTAGAATAGGCCAGCGTTCATACCAACGTGGTGTGCACCGTGGTGAACGAATTGACCAACAGGGTTATTACTACCCAGCTGGTCTTGAACCACACTCTGGCATTGTTCGTCAAATGAACGCTGTTAAAGAAGGCAACGTTTACAGAAGTCCTCGCCATGTATTTATGGCAGACATTGCTCCAGCACCACACTTGCCAAATGATGGTAAGGCTGGCCCAACTGTACGCAGTGATTCACCAATGTATGTTAACAACGCACGCCAAGACCAAATGGCACGCATGAGACCACAGTGGAAGTAAACTATGCCAGGTAAATATTCAGACGGTACCTACGGTCGCAGACCGTGGACTAATGATGGTCGCAAGCCTTATCACACACCTGAAGAGGCTGCGTTTCCCCCACAGGAATACTTAGGGCCATTCCAGTCTAATCAAGACCGCCTACTTAATCAGGCGCTTGCTACCTGGACTATGAGCGGCGCAGAACTACAAGAGTATGTTCGTCCCAACTTGCCACAAATTAACCTATTCCCAGACCGCTACGGCTATACTGAGGTAGAGTTAGGTTTGGAAGATATCGTACGTCTTCCTGCAGGTAGAGAACAGCGTGTAGAGTCTGATTACTCCAACACCCCTAACACTACCCAATCAACAAGCCGAAACACATTAGGAGGGTCAATCTAATGAGCAAAGACCCAGGATTATTCACAGATAGCACAGGAGAAGGCATGGCTGGAGCCACAGATGTTAGCCTAGGCACCATTTATAACGGTACTAAGGCCTGTAAAGCCTGTGGTTCTCACATGAATCCAGTAGAATCATTGAGAGACCAGGACGTTTGCCCAAAGTGCAACCGTATCAAGGCCTCACGATTAGTCAAAGGACGGATGGCATAATGGCAACTAACGAATCACGTTCCCTCAATGGCGACATGACAGAGGGCGCAACAGACGGCAAGTATCGCAAGCGTCGTCCAAATACAACCGTACAACCAGGCATGGGAGACCAGACCGTTGCTGCTAACCGCGCAGGTCTACACCCATACATGAACTACGGTTTTATCAACTCAGAAGAGCCAAATAAAGTAAACCCAGCAGGTAACTAATATGGCTGCGCCACGTAGAGAATACGACCCAGCACGTCGTCCTAATATATTTTATAAGAACGACCCTGCAAGTAACGAGGAATTATCAAACAGAGCTGCTTCTCGCGGACAGCTTTCTGGCGGTAGTAAGACCATTAGCGATGCTGTATCTTCACGAATTGGTTATGACATGGCAACTGGGGACAACGATGGCCCAACAATTTCTAAAAGTGGTAAGCGTTTAAGAGGGGTTAGCTTTATTGGACCAGGCAAAAGCCTCAATGATTCACCAATTGTTACAGGTGCGACCGTAAGTGGCGTATCTATTAGCGGTACTACTTTAGGTAAAACTAAAGGTGCAATGCAGGGTAAAGGCTAATGGCTGACGCATACGACCGCGCTTACGACCCTAGTCGTGTACCTCAAATTGAAGCACGTCTAGCTGATAGTGCTGCGCTTAGAGGCATTGATATGTCTCCAGATGCACACAGAGACCTTAACTATCTTCATGGCTTTGTTGGTCCAGCAAAGAATGGCGTAAGAACACGTCCTAAAGAGCCAGGTGAGCGACGTAGTACCTATCAATGGGAGCAATCACCAGCGACCTATAACGAGGTTAGCACCGCGCTTACTAACCGCGCCAAGTCTGGCGCTGCTGTAAAAGACGCCGAGGCTCGTGAGGCTGTAAAGCGTAAGTTTGAGACCAAGCCACGCGAAGTAATTAAGATTAATACAGACCCAGCAAAGGGCAAGTAAATGGCTAAAGAATACGAGCTTTCCTTAGACCCTAACAAAAAGCAGCCAAAAGTAGATGTTAAGAAGTCTGCCAAGAAAGCTGCTGCCAATGAAGCTGCACGCCTACAGGAAATGCGTGACAACCCTAGAGACACCAGCAAAGATTTTAGATTTAGGTACGATAGCAACAACCAAGACCACAAGGCCCTTTTAGGTCACCTTATGAACAACGGTTTGGCTGACGATATCGTTATCCACCCAAATGGTGATGCATCCTTCCCACGTCGTACCTTTATTCAACAAGATAACAAGGAAGTTCTGCAGCCAATTATGCAGAAGATGGTGGCGGCTAATCTAGCCAAGCGTCCGTCAAATAAGACTGCACCAATTGGCACACGTCCAACCGCTCCTGGTATGCGACCACCTGCCCCACTTCCACCACGTGGCGCGGCTAAAAAAGAAAGCAACCCACTGATTGAAGACAAAAACGAGGTAATGCGTAACCTGTTTGGCAAATAGTGTGCTAGTCTTATCTAATGGTACTAGACCTTTCTAAATTAAACCCCAAGGAGAAGCCAGAAGACCGCCCTAAGGTACTTCTGTTAGCTTGCTACGACTGCAAAAGCGTAGATGAAATCCCATATGATGACCGTTTTCCATTTGACGGTAAGCCTGGTCACGACCAGAACCAAAACCCTTTCCTACACCAGATGGTAGAGCGTCACCCTAATCACAAAGGTATGCTTGCAGATGCAGACCTGCTCGTGTGGCAACATCCAGACGGTAAGAAGCAGATTGTTGAGCAATTCCAAAAGGGCGGTTCGCCTGGATTAGATGTATTTGGTACCAATTTTTACGATACCAAGGCTAACTTTTCAGCAGACGCTATGACGTGTTTCGCCCAACACAACCGTCCACAGGGACAGTGCAGCGACTACAAGACAGATAAGAAGATATTAACGGCAGGTACCTCTGCAGAACGTAGAGATGCTGGTCTAGACGCTAGCAAGGCGCCAAAGATGCACCTATGCGACTTCTGCCCCGTCAAGTCCTACAACATGATGAGGCATAACAAGGCCAAGGGTCTGTACACCAAATAGGCTTATTAGCCCAAAATTCACAAAAACCCATCCCCATACACTAGACATTAGCCCGTACAGCAGCGGTATACTGTATGTACAAAACTAGGGATAGGTGGCAGTCATGGCATTTATTGAAATGACATGCAAGTGTGAGTGTAGTTTCCAAGCGGACGTTGCCGAAGTTGGAAATGAAACATTAGTTATATTGTGGGCAACCCAATTTGTTAATTCACATGCCGCTTGTGGTTTTATGAACACAGTAAAGACCGATGTACCAGAGACCCATCGCATAATTGAGTGGGATACTGACGTTAAGTACAAAGAAAGTCACAAAAAAGATATAGACTAGGAACATGGATTACCAAAAAGCACTGGCGCAACAGGCACGGCCAGTGTCGGTAGAGCCGTCAGAAACTTCCTACTTCGCAGCTCCGTCAGCTGGTCTAGACCCTAGACTGTTCCGAAACGGAAAAATTGTCCCGTCAGTCAGGGCATCTATATTAAGAATCCTACTTACCCATTTAAAAACACAGTTTAAGAACCCAGAGGCCTATTGCCACGTCTGGCTAGCTGGCTCAGCTGTAAGCTACCAGTGGACTGCAGCTCGTAAACCAGCTGACCTAGACTGTTTAATCGGGGTTAATTATTTAATATTTAGACAATCTAATCCAGAGTACAAAGGACTTAGCGATAAAGAAATCGCCAAAACCTTCAACGACCTCCTACGACAGATTCACCCAAATACTGCAAACTTTCTTGACATATTTGAACTGACGTTCTATGTTAACGCCCAATCAGATATACGGTCAATCAAACCGTATGCTGCCTACTCGTTAACCGCAGATGACTGGACAGTACAACCAGAGATTCGCGGTGTACCAGTTAACAAAATGTGGGAACGAAAGGTTGCACAAGACACGTCAATGGCTACAGAAATTTTAAGTAGGTATGCAGATGCACTATCTAAAATAGGTGCAGCATCAACAGATGTTGCACGTAGAAATGCAGAAGCAGCATTAAAATTAGCAGTTGAACAAGGTGCATCATTATTCGAAGATATACACCAAGGTAGAAAGTATGCGTTTAGTCCAAGCGGGCAAGGCTATGCAGATGTGCATAATTACCGTTGGCAATCTGGCAAGGCCAGTGGTATTGTCCAGGCACTAAAGCAGATGAAAGAAATTGCCGATGATTCTAAAGCAGAGTTTGAGAAGCAAACTTATGGTATGCAATTACCAACAACAGATACATTAATTAGGCGGGCCTTAATTAACAAAAAGTAGTAGGAGAACTAAGACGTGGCAATATTAGTATTTATGGATGAGGTTATGCGTAACCACAAAAAGCATCCAATAGTTGAGGGCCTTGCGTTTTATCGAACCCTAAAAGAAAAACACAGAGTTTTAATTTTATGTGAAGATAAAGAAAAAGCAGACCACTGGCTACGGCAACAACGCATCAATAACTTTGACGACCTAGTTTCGTTAGAGGATGTGCCGTTCCCAGGAGATGAGCCAAAACTACGACACGTAGAGTGGATTCGCTCACAGGGGCCAGTTGAGTATGTAGTTACTTCAGACCCAGACCTAGCCCTTAAGTTGCTGGTACGTGGCATCACGACCATCATGTTCCTGCACCCTATCTACACCAATGAGAACTTCAGACCCGATAGCCTAAAGCGTGGGTTCAAGTCCTGGGCCCAGATTCAAGATGAACTAATCAGGCAACAGGATGAGTACGACAATGACTCCCGCAGAGACCGTCTGTAATGAAAATTGTATATATGGGGTGCGAGGTCCCCAGCAATCGAACCCTTCTTGAAACCACCACGGCTAACCACCTGGGCATCAGTTTCCACGGCCTGGTGCGTCGAGGGCTACCTAAAACAAAACCCTATTTAATAGATAACTACTTCCCAAAAGACTCCTATATATATTTATATCCAGGGATACCCCTGTCGGCCAAGATGGGACGCCTTGAGCTCGAAGAATTCGCAGCTGCCTACGAGCAGTTTGTAGCGATGAATATTGATAGATTAACTTTATTTGCAGAACTTAATTATGGATTTGTAGACCCAGCCTTCGTAGAGGAACAGCGCCGCACAGCTTGGGCCCAGGTGCCGCCAGGCAAGTTTCTGCCCGTCTGGAATCCAGACTTAGGTTTAGATAACCTCAACAGGCTTATAAATAACTATTTAGATATCGGAATCCCAGGGGCAGCCATTGAATCTGAGACCAGGCTGGCCTCCACCACCAGAACCGCCACCAAGCGTCAGGGAACTAGGTTTCATGCGCTAGGATGTGCCAAGCCAGACAACCTTCGTTCAATCCAAGCCGAAACTGCTCATACCCTATCGTGGCTATCACCCATGACTCATGGGGAGACAATCGTCTGGGATGGTACTAGGCTTATGCGATATCCCAAGCGCATGAAGGAACAATCCCGTTCAAGGTATAACCACGTGTATGCCAAGGCTGGAATCGACGCCGACCTCATAGCCGAGGACGACAACAAAGAGGTTTGCCGCCTAGCGGTATGGTCTTATGAACGTTTTGAAGAGAGGATAAACAAAGTGGGAGAGTCTTATTATCAGGATGAGGCAGGTACGCCAAACACGGAAATCACCCCTACGGATGCTGATAATAAGGGGGTAGATATGCGGAAACTTATGCCACGCAATCCCGATGAAATCATCAATTTACCAGTGTTCGGATACGAGGTTAAGAGCGATGTAGATGGCGATGGCGTCATCACCGACAACGTGCATGTTACCTCGCAATCAGGTACGTTGCGCCAGTGCGACACCTGTTTCGTAGCCGCCAACTGCCCTGCTTTCAAGCCTCAATCTATGTGCGCTTTTAAGTTACCAGTAGAGGTAAAGAGCAAAGACCAACTCAAGAGCCTAATCAATGCAATCATCGAAATGCAGGGACAAAGGGTTGCTTTTATGCGTTTTAGCGAAGAAATGAACGGTGGGTACGCTGACCCGAACGTTTCCCAAGAGATAGATAGACTGTTTAAATTAATCAAGACGGTCAAGGAATTGGACGACTCTAGGGAGTTTATCCGCATGACCGTAGAGCGCCAAGGCTCGGCAGGAGTGCTATCTTCTATCTTCGGAGACAAGGCTCAAGTCCTAAAAGAACTACCTAATAACGGGCTAAATGAGACGGAGACTACCAAGATTATTAAAGATTTAACTGAGGATAAGTAGTTTTACTTATCCTGATAATAGCGCTACCACACAACTAAATATACACAGTCTGAAATAGGCTGTAACTCATCACTAGACTAACACCCCCGCCAATAAAGGAGAATCAAATGCCCCTATCTTTTAGACTAACCGAGGACTTCCTAAAGGAGTATCGAAGCAAGAAAGTGCCTTGGGGTTATAAAGATGCGGGCGGTAATTCGGTTGGCGAGATTACTTTCCTTCGCACCTACTCCCGTTTAAAAGAGGACGGAACTAAGGAGACTTGGGTTGATGTTTGCCAGCGTGTAATCGAGGGCATGTACTCCCTACAAAAAGACCACTGCAAAACCAGTCGACTACCCTGGAACGATACCAGGGCCCAAGCCTCTGCTAAGGAAGCGTTTGACCGTCTGTTTAATTTAAAGTGGACCCCACCAGGCCGAGGTCTGTGGGTTATGGGTACCCCGCTTGTCAATGAGCTCAAGAACTCGGCAGCACTGCAGAACTGTGCTTTCGTATCTACTTCTAGCATGTCTAAATTAGACCCCGCTAAACCATTTGCTTTTCTAATGGAAGCATCGATGTTGGGTGTGGGCGTCGGATTTGACGACAAGGGTGCGGACAAGGACTTCACCATTTACTCACCAGAACCAGACACCGCCCCAATCCTTATCCCTGATACACGTGAGGGGTGGGTGGAATCGGTAAGTCTGTTAATCAATGCCTACTTAATCGCTGATAAGAAGAATCCTATATTTGATTACTCTGTTATCCGTCCTGCTGGCGTACCCATCAAGACCTTTGGCGGCACGGCCGCGGGCCCTGAACCTCTGATTAAACTTCATGAGTATATCCGTAATATATTTAAAGATAGGGCTGGTCAAAAATTAACTAGGGTAGATATTGCCGATATCGGTAATTTAATAGGTGTCTGTGTAGTCTCGGGCAATGTCCGCCGCTCTGCTGAGCTGCTCATGGGCAGACTGGACGATGAGGACTTTTTAAATTTAAAGAACCCTGCTAAATACCCTGAACGTAACTCCTATGATGCCGCCAATCCTGGCTGGGCCTGGATGTCTAATAACTCTGTTGAGGTATCAGTAGGCTCTAATTTAGAACATATCGTTGAGGGTATCGCTCTCAATGGTGAGCCTGGAGTTATCTGGATGGACGTTACCCGCAAATACGGACGTCTTATCGACCCACCTAATAACAAAGACCACCGAGCCGCGGGTTACAACCCATGCGCCGAGCAATCACTCGAATCCTTTGAGTGCTGTACCTTGGTTGAAACTTACCTCAACCGCCACGAATCTAAAGAAGATTACCTACGTACTCTAAAGTTTGCGTACCTATACGCTAAGACTGTTACGTTGCTACCTACTCACTGGGAAGAAACCAATGCGATTATGCAACGCAATCGTCGTATCGGAACTTCTATGTCTGGTGTGGCTAACTTTGCAGACCGCGTGGGTATGCCTGTACTTCGTGAGTGGATGGACTCTGGATACAAGATTATCCAAGACTACGACCGCACTTACTCCGAGTGGCTAGGTATCCGCGAATCTATTAAGACTACTACTGTGAAGCCGAGCGGAACTGTGTCTATCCTCGCTGGAGAATCTCCTGGGGTTCACTGGACTCCTGGGGGACAGTACTTCCTTCGTGCAATCCGCTTCTCTAATGATGACCCAATGCTACCTTTGTTTAAAGCGTCGGGTTATAAAATAGAAAAGGCTTCGGAGTCACCTAAAACTACTAGCGTAGTCTTCTTCCCAATTGAGAGTCAGGCTCTCCGTTCAGAGAAAGATGTTTCTATCTTTGAAAAGATGTCGCTTGCCTCTACTGCCCAACGCCACTGGTCTGATAACTCTGTATCTGTGACCGTCTCATTTAATGCCGAAACTGAAAAGGACGCCGTAGGAACTGTACTTCACATGTTTGACGGGCAACTCAAAACCGTTTCCTTCCTACCAATGGGGAACGCGACTTACCCGCAAATGCCATATACGCAAATAAATAAAGATGAGTATGAGAAATACACATTTAAATTGCTTCCTATTGACTTCACAGACGTCTATGCAGGGATGGCCGCGGATGCAATCGGTGAGAAATACTGCTCTAACGACAACTGTTTAATACCGTAATCGCTACTTAAATAGTGAAGCCCCCTAGCCAAGTCTAGGGGGCTTCTTTATTTAGTAAGGCGCAGGTCTATCTCGGCCTGAAGGGTGTGGCTTCATGGATAGCCTTAGCGGGAGAGAAAACCAGTAACCGCTTTGACGCCTATATTAAGTTTTAGCATGAGCCACACAAGGTATCGACTCTTACATTTCTTTTATCAACTATAAACATACGACCGCAGTGGTGGCACGCTATCCATTTTGTACGACTATTGCGTTTGTAAAGTTTAACTAGGGTATCTAAGTTTAATCTAGTCCTCATCATCGTCGTCATAAATCTCTTCATCTGGGATACCTGGGCTAGGACGGCCCCATTGAGGCTCTGGAACGATAGGTTCAATGAAACTCATATTTAAATCTCCTGCTTATAAATTAGAGTACCTGAAATTTTAATAGGTTTGCCGTTTTCGTCCTCTGACGTAACCTCGAGCTTCACACTCTTTCGTGGTGTGAGGCTTTGTACTCTCTCTTTAATCCAACGCTTACCTGCGCTGGCGTTAGACCAAGCGGTAGTAATGTTATCAATCTCCACGTTGTCGTACGTACCGAGGTCGTTCTTTTGTGCTTCGGTAATTGTGTATGTAACCTTCCATGCGCCACCCTTTTCCATGTTCTTGATAAGGGTTGCTTTGAAGGTGCGCTCTGTCTTTTTAGCCATGTAGGTTCTCCTTAGTTATAGGCCAATGGTAGGGCATAGTTTCATCTACTGTGGGAAAGTGTAGCCTATAATGCTCGGGTAACTTTCTCACTAGGTTTGCTTGGTGTGATATATGTATCCGCTCGTCGCCTAGCCACGCTGGCATGTCGGGCGCGGGTTTGTGCTGGAAGTGCGTAATAAGGTTATCGTTATATCCACGACGTATCCACTCTAGGCATATCTCTCTCCCGTAGGACTTGAGTGCGTCTAGGTTATCTCTCCACATCAGCACCGCAGGGTGGTTGTGCCATGCGTTACTTTGTTGAGTGCCGTCTAATACTCTTACTATTTGATAGGCTTCGACTCTCTGTTTGCCTAAGCGTCGATAGTCTAATACTTGTGCGGTTAGTTTGAAGTCTGCGTATGGCAGAAAGGTTTGCATTAACTAACGCCGTCCATTTCAGATACGGCTGGTCGTTCTATCTTTAACCCTTCATCTTTACCGCAAGCACACTTACCGCAACCGCAGGTAGGCTCTGTTGTTTCGTCCATAATTCTCTCTCCTTATAGTTGGGCAGGGTTCCCTGCTGGCGGTACGCACATCACGCAGAATCCTAGACCCATCTCGGTTGATACGTCAATAGCACTCTCGTCGATAGGGGCAATAACTTCGCCGTTATCGTATTCAATAAAACACTTAGCACAACGCATGGCTCTCTCCTACTTCTCTATTCCATATTTATCAAGGCACTCGTCACACATTTTGCCTCGACACCCGCAGAC
>Ga0164293_10002237_pt1 | contig 16410 bp, 18 predicted proteins | sample GEODES118metaG_FD_111487 | JGI IMG/M metagenome (GOLD analysis project Ga0164293, IMG submission 111487) | Eutrophic lake water microbial communities from Lake Mendota, Wisconsin, USA - GEODES118 metaG | ecosystem: Environmental > Aquatic > Freshwater > Lake | place: USA: Lake Mendota...
AAGGCGAAATTGATGATCTCAATTTTCACGATGCAATGGTGGGAAAGCTTGACGCAGCTAAGGCATCGTTGCTGCGGTACAAGAATCTCAAACTTAGTGATGCAGCCGAATATGACTCTGAACTTTCGCCGTACAACATAGGAGCATGGGCAATCGCCTACCTGGTACACAAAACCAATCCAAACGTATTGCTAGATACCTTCTACCCAAATATCGCTCAACTTGGTTGGGCAAAAACGTTCAAACTCGCCTTCGGAATGAGCCCGGCTGAATTCGAGAAAGAGTTCATGAGGTTCATGAAGCTCACAACTGATGAACAGACGTATATTCTCTAATCAAGAGTAAGTCTTGGCAAAAGCAGAAGGCTTCAAGTATTAAATCCAGTCCATGGAGGAAGAATGAAATCGTCACAATTGATCTCTTATTCAAAGTTTGATGATATTGCTGCAAAGAAAATCGGCTTCTATGTATATGCGTTGCAGGACCCTTCGACAGGCGTGATTTTCTATGTCGGTAAAGGAGTTAAAAATCGATGGTTTAGCCATATCAACGCTGCGCATAAATCCAAGATCGGTGATCCTTCAGAGAAGCTTGAGATGATCAGGGCGATTGAGGGTCGGGGCGAAGCCGTAAAAGTATGGATCGTTCGTCATGGCATACGCGATGAGAAAACTGCTTTTGAAGTGGAATCTGCTGTTGCGCACACACTGAAAATTGTCGGATCAACAGTGCAGTCTTCTCACTTTGTCGATCTTAAGAACCTTGTTGAGACGCATCGTCCAGAAGGAGGACTCATTCCAGTGAGTAAAGCGCAGTCGTTATACAACGCTCGTCGTGCGCCAAAAATCACTGTTCCTTGTGTTCTCGTAAAGGTGTCCAAAAAGTGGACCCCAGAGATGTCCGATGAAGAAGTAATGGAAGCGACAATTGGATGGTGGCCTTATCGAAAAGAGGCACATAACGCTGAGTACGCCTTCGCGGTAAGTCGTGGAACGATTCGTGGCGTATATCGGATTGCTCAGATCAGAGATCGCAGAAAAGGCGATCGTGACTGGGAGCACGATCTTGGTAAGAAAAGGCCGCGATGGGGCTTTCCCGATGGTTGTGAGCAGGCGACCGAGTTGATGGACATTTATCTGGATACAAGCGTTAAGCACTTGTTTAAAAATGGCGAGGCAAGTTCAGTAAAGTTATTGAATTGCTAAGTGCTAAACCATCATGATTTGTTGAACACAGATCACAAATAAAAATGAAACAAACAGGCCAAAACATCTACCAGTGTCTTTGAGATTCCTCGTATCGACCTAGATCGCGACAATCGCGACACGGACCGACATCGGAAGCATCAAAAACTCCACCATTTTTTGTTGATACCCATCCGCTTCTGCATTTACATGTTGGAGGCCGAATGAACTTGATTTCAGTTGGAAACAAAAATGTTCTGACATCTCCAGCTAAGTCTTCAACTATCTGGATCATTTCACCTGGACCTTTTGCGCTATGCACCTGGATTGGTTTATGACCTTTGATTCGGTTCGTCTCCCAGAGTCCATTGCCGGCGAGCAAATATGCAAAAGGGATCTCCCCATCAAAAAGATAGATCTTTCTATCTCCGTGTTTACCTTGGATCTGTGGATGGCTTTGTGTGAGCTGTGGTGCGCCACGCTGATCGGCTTCGTTTATACAAAGAAAAGTGCCTATTAGTCTTTCACCGATAATGAGTAACACTATTGATTCATTTTCAAGAATTCTTGCAACACCAGAAGGTGTCTTTCCTGTTTTGCGGAAGGCATCCTCATTGTGTTTGAGTACCGTCCAACCGCATTCAACAAGAATTTCGCGCATGCGAAGGTAATTGTCACTGTTTGCCATGTGGGTATCAACCATAAGTTCGTTGTATCGAATAAATATAGGTCATTGCGAGCGAAGGTTTGGTTGCAGAAACCTGTGGTATCTTCTCGCATATGGGAGAGAGAAACGAGAAGCCCCTCGGCTTGAACCCAGGGTCTCCCAAAGTCTTATGGTCAATGGGCCACTCGAATGTCACGATCGATGAATTCATCGATCTAGTTCTTTGGCGAGAGATTCAACTAATCGCAGATGTGCGGTCTATGCCTTATTCGAAATATACGCCACAATTTAATAAGGAACTATTAGTTGCTTCGTTAACAAAAGCTGGAATTCGGTATGAATTTATGGGAGATTCGCTCGGCGGTCGTCCTCCTGAGTCAGATCATTACGACGAAGAAGGACATGTTTTGTATTCTGAACTTGCAAAGAACTTTCGCTTTAAAAATGGCATAGAACAACTTTGCAAAAATGCAGAAAAGAATCGCGTAGCAATGATGTGTAGCGAAGAGAGCCCCCAAAATTGTCATCGACGACTCCTGATCAGCAGAGTGTTGTCGGATCAGGGCGTAGAAACTCAGCACATTCGCGGAAATCGAACTGTACAGTCAGACGCTGAACTTATTAGTTTATTCGGACCACATTTTACGGAGAATTTGTTTGGAGGTGAGCCGTGGCGATCTATACAGCCGGTTTTGCGGAATGGACAGCAGAGCAATTTTTTGGAGAATTAAAGCAACGTCAGGTTGATCAGCTGATTGATGTTCGGTTGAACAATGTTTCTCAGTTAGCCGGATTTGCAAAGAAAAAAGATTTGGAATATTTCCTTAGGACTATCTGTGGCGCAGATTATCGACACGAACCGATGCTTGCACCAACTGCCGATATGTTGAAAGATTATCGAAGCAAAAAAACTTCATGGCTTGAGTATGAAAGACTTTTCACGCTCTTACTCGCAGAACGACGTGTTGAAAGCGTATTGTCGCGTCAAATCCTTGATGGCAATCCAGTATTTCTCTGTAGTGAACATAAACCAGATCACTGCCATAGAAGATTGGCGCTTGAATATTTAGAAGAGCGCTGGGAAGTAAAAAGCACATTGATACATATCGTTTAATCGGGGGCTGATATGCGACTACTTGTTTTGGCTAACTCAAAAAAGTTCAATGGCCGTTGTATAGCTGGGATAGATCTAGATTCTGGAAAATGGATAAGACCAGTTTCGAACACTGAACATGGTGAGTTCACCGGTATCGAATGCTCGGTCACCGTCGGAAGTTCTCGGAGACAAGTTCAATCGTTGGACGTAATTGAAGTTGTTATTGGGGCCAGCAAACCCGGTATCGGTCATCCCGAAGATATTCAAACTAATCATGGAAATTGGAAGTATCTGACGTCTATTTCAATCGGGGAAGCTGGTGGCTTTCTTGACAAATATATTGACAATAGTCATGAGCTGTTGTTCAACCGTGAGTCGTCTGTTCCTGAAACTGATGCAAAGTCTGGGAAGGTGAAAAAGTCACTGTGCTTAATACGAATCACCGATGCAGTTTTTGACTGTAGCTTCAAGAATCAGTTACGCGTCAAGTTCACCCATCGAGCCAGAAAATACAATTTGCCGGTAACAGACGAAGGCGCATGGGTTGCAGTTGCAAAGAGAAATCCAGCGAGCGTAAGCAGGGGACCTTGGTATTTTACGATCAGCCTGGGTGAACCGTATAACGAAAAGATGTGGAAGCTAATCGCAGGTGGTGTCCTCGCAGAATAAACCTAGGCTGAGTGTCTCAAGCCTCTGTTATCTCCGCGTATAGGGGCAGAATTCGGCTTACGAAGTGAGCGATAGCTGGAACGTGAGTCGCAGAGCTGGGGAATGTGACAGCAAGGTAGTTTTTATGTCTACCGACGTCATTCCAAAGTTCACTTTTTGTGCCTAAACCAGTGGCTCCGAACGATTGGAAGACTTGATCAATACTTCCATTTTTGATCGGAAGGGAAAGCTGCTCTTTGTTCACAAGTTTTTTCGTTGATTGATTTGGGTACTTTGGATCTCGTTTCAGCTGCGCCTGCATCAGTTCCATACTGTTTAATCCGTTTTGGTCAGTTATTGAGATCCTCAGAGATCGAACTGCGTGACTTAGTCGATCGGGATAGCCAAACCCATTTCCGGTAGCCGTCCAACGAGAAATCTTCTCATCAACTACTGCTGCGCAAACGTGAATCTCAATTACCCCACCGTCTGCGTCGGTACTGTGGTAAACCTCCGATATCCCTCCATCATGTGGCTGGTTCGATGCCGTTGCGCCAGGTGGTAGCTGTGCCTGACCGATATAGCGCAGCGTTAAATCGCCAGACTTCCAAATTTCAATACCACGGGTGTTTAACAGTTTTTGTTTTTCGGTAATTCGTTCTCGTGTGACAGTCCAGTGAACAGGACAGATTTCCAGTGCTTCCTCGAACTTCTGTGCGTTTACAAGGATCTCAATTCTCTGTTGCAGTTTTAAGACGTCATCAGTGACTGTGGGGATATTTCCTACAACTGCATTGCTAAGTAGCGAATCAAGAAATTCATCCGCTGAATGGAATCGGTTGTTTGGATCATCAGCAATTGCTTTCAGTGCAACATCAATTAGATGTTTCCCTAATTCGCTTGCAGTTTCGGTCGAAACCTTGATTCCATCAGGAGTCGTGCTCAACATTCGAATGAGGAGTGATCCAACTGCGAACAAATCCGCAAGTGGGTTAGAGATCGTTGAAGGCAGATTTGTTGGCCAGAACGCAACCGCACGTGCAGGGATTATCTCGCCAAATCGAGCTGCTCTCACGAGGTCTGTGAGTATTACGCCTCGCGTTGGGTGAACGAAGATATTTGAAGGATCAAGATGGTTATGAGCGATTCCATTCTCACGCAATTGTCCTATTTTTGTCTGTGTTGCATCATCAATAATGCCATCAACTTTTGAGAGTATTTCGAGAATGAGTTGAATATCAGGATGTAGTGACTTGAGTACATCCAAGAGCTGCGCCGTAACGGCGAGAGCTTTGGCTGGATTCTGAAGTATCCCCGCATCAATCATGCTGGCAAGTGTTGGGGCATTGATTACTTCTATTGCCACGAATGATGCGTCTCCATCGGAGTCTCCTCCCATGGAGGAAGCGACATGGGCATTGTTGGCTACAAAAGGCAAAGAAAGTGTTCGGTACTCACGTGTGGCCCAGCTCATCTCTGGCCGCCCACTTTCATATTTAACAAGTACTTCCCGATTGAGCTGACCGTCAACACCTAAGAGAGTGCGGCCATATTGATGGCTTGAGACCACTTGCGTTTTCGTGAATCGGGAAAGAAGGTCGCGTTCACGAACTGGTGAATTCAAATCTGCACCAGCTAGGGCCGCCATGGCAATAATCGCACTGATCCGTTTATTTGCATCGTGGGTTTGAAGTCCATTGGCAAGCTCTGCCAGTCGATCATCTTGGACAAGCTCATTAACTTGCGCAACGAGGGCACCTAACCATGCAAGGTCCGCAGCTGTTTCTGCGCTTCGGGTTGGTACAGGTTGGCCTAGGGTAATTGCCCCTCGTCCATTAGGTCGAACAACAAGATTGTGATCATTGATAGACCCAAGCGTCCAGCCGCCACCATGAAGATGTGCAATCGCACCGCAATAACCTTCAATCAACTTTCGTGCGCTAGTGCTATCGAAATTCGATCCATCATCGCTGGCATGTTTTAAGAAGTTCCTTAAAATATTTGTTTCGCGATCTGGCCAAACGACAACAAGGGTTCCATCGACCAATTGGAAAGATTGCCGTGGGCCGTCTATGTCTGACGAGGCGCCAATTTGCCGCGAGATCTCTTCAATCTCTAGACACTTGCGTTTCCATTGTTGGATCTGTTGTTGAGGCATGACAGGGCTGAGACGGTGAATCTCAAGCACAACGTCAACCTCAGTGAGCATGTGCCGAGCACGCCATGCTTCGAAACTGTCTATTTTGAACATCATTGAAGTTCCGACGAAGTCTCCGAACGAAACCGGAACGATTCGTTCGGTTGCTCCATCTGTAATTGCCGAAACGATCTGAGATTCTTTGCCATTTAGTTGGCCGTGAACGCGCGCTTTTACAAGGCTGGTGCCCGGGGCGATTAGTTTGCTGGCATCTTCAAGCAGCACGACGCGTGATTTCATAGCATCGCATATCGTCAAGCTGGCTGGCTGCCGCGCAAGTACGACCAAATGCTCAACCCATCCACCATTTTCGAACCAAGGCAATTCGCCAGAAAGCTTCGACTTCAGTTTCTGTGCTTTGATGCGAGTCTTTAGGTAGGGATTTCCACGTGGATTGCCATTGACGAACATCTGTTGTTCGGTAATTTCAACCGGAGGCGCTAGATCCTTCACTTCAATAGCAAAAACAGCATCTGGAGAGACAGCAATAATGTCGTATTCCTCTGGCTGCTCGGGCCGCATATATGGAATGGTGAGATTGGGGATCAAGGTCACCGAATCCGGTAGTGCTTTGGTTAGGTGGTCAAGTACTCGTTGTTCGCCAGAATTAACTGGCTTTGGGTGATCGGTGAGCCAAACAATTTTTGCCATATACCGATCCTGCCACAGTTCTTGGCAACTTCGGAAGGCTGGAATTGGGCCTGGTATCCGACAGCCAGAAGTTCTATCAAGTGTCAAATCATCATGTAATTAGCGGAACCATTCCCAAATAATCGGGTTATTTGGCGAATATCTGGCAAAACAGTTGCAAAATGGTGGGAAAATGGTTAGCTTAATTGCATCGAGAAAAGAGGGGGACTTATGGTGTCGGCAAAGCGGGAGAATTTTGTAAGACTGGCTGAGGCACGAGTGTCCCGAGCGCTTGATTCTATTCGGGTCATCGGAAATCTCTCAAACAGAAGTAATTACGAGTACGACGATCAAGACGTTAAGAAAATCATTAAGACATTGCAGGACGAGGTTGCAAAAGTGAAAATGCAACTTGAGGCGAAGTCGGGAATGTCGAAGCAACAATTCAAACTGGGAAAGTGAGTGCAAAATGAGCGTTGTTAAATGGCAGTTTCAGGAAGCACCAGTAGGAATTCGCGAGAATGAGCAGATTGGCGAAGAGTTTTTCAGTAACGCTGAAGTTCTCAGTGAGGTTTCTGGAGTCGTGCGTGAATCAATTCAGAATTCCCTTGATGAAGTAAACGATAGCTCGAAACCGATTCATATGGTTTTCACAGTTGGCAAGCAGTCACCAAAAGTAGCAAATCGTTACTTTGAAGATCTTTACCCGCACCTTGCAGCGATATCGATGCGAGAGATGCCTAATTTTGCAGATCACTCACAATTCTTGGTTATCGAAGACTTCAATACGAGAGGTCTTGAGGGGCCGACAACACCAAACGCCCCAACTACTCAACAGTTGCTCGATTGCGATCCATTTTACAAACACAGTTATTGGTTCTTCGAATGGAAAACTGGGGCATCACCCAAGGGTGCCGGAAACCGAGGAAGTTGGGGCGTTGGAAAAATCGTTTTCCCGAGAGCATCACGAATCAAGTCGTATCTCGTCCTGTCTGTCCGTCGACCAGAAGCAGCGCCAAAGAATGACACATCGATTATGTTCGGGCACAGCATTCTCAAGACACGCGAGCTAAATGGCAATCGATATGTCCCTGATTGTCAATGGATGGTAAAAGACCAACATAACAATTCGGTTCCAGGCTCTGACTCACCTGCGCAGCAACTTTTCATTGATGACTGGAAGCTCTATCGAAAGCTTGGAGAGTTGGGGACCAGCATCGTTGTGCCATTTTGCCGTGAAACAATGAATGTTAAGAATCTTGTTCAAAGCATCATTCGTGATTATTTCATCTCCATCTTGGGTGGGCAACTGGTTTGTACGGTTCGGGATGACAATGGAACACAAATTGAAATCAGCAAAAATACAATCGTCGACTTAATTGAGGAAGAGATTAACGACGAGAATATGCCGCGTAGATCTCGTTCAGCTGCTGAGCTGAAAGACCTCAGTGAAATGTATCTTGCCCATGAATCAGGTGGAACCGTTTCGGTTGTAGTTCCGGTTAACGCTGGTAGTCCAAATGATTGGTCGGAAATTGCTTTTTCAGAAGCGGATGCCGAACGGATTACCCAGGCCTACAACAGTGGGCGCATTATTGAGTTAAGCGTTGAGACATTAGTTCCAGAGATGTTGACCACGCCTACGAAAAATCAAAGCAAAGATAAGTTCACTGTTCTCCTGAAGAAGGCAGTAGATATGCGTGGTTCAACTGTTTTCTGTCGAGAAGGAATTCTTATTCCTGCGGCAAATACGTCTTCGGTTTTGCAGAACTGCGTTTCAATGGTCATTGTGGGAAGCATGTCGTCTGCTGGTGTAGTTGAAAACTCAATTGCAAACCTCTTAAAAAATGCAGAGGGACCATCTCACGAAAAATGGTCTCCTGATGCCACAAACTTTAAAGGGCTTTATAAACCCAAAAAAGCTGCAGATGCTGCAATTCGTTGGGTTAAATACTCGGCCGAGCGGTGTTTACGATTAATTCAAGGTGCAGAAAATATTGAGGATGATGCGACGTTGAGTCCGTATTTTCCATTTAGTGAAGATGATGGCACAGAGCCTGGTACCGCAAAGGTGATCCTTATGGGAAAGCGCGATCCGGGTGATCCAGATTTGGCACTCTTGGCCTGGCGTGCAGATGGATTCATTCCTCAAAGTTGGGTGTTGCAGCAGCTTGAACCAATCGCAACTGGTATCGGGTCGGGTACGGAAGCTAAAGGCACAATAGCTACATCGCTTGATAGCGGACGCAGTGTCGTATATCGATTCCAGATGGTTATGGATAACGCAGGAAAGGAAATCAAGTCAAATGTGGTCGTAATCCGACCAGAAGTAAATGAACCGGAACCACAACCGACACAAGCCAAGGTTGAAATTCAAAAGCTTGGAACAGGTTTTGCAATTGTTTCTCAAAATGGGGAAAAGTTGCCAGCTAATTACCGATTTAAGGTTCGCGTGCAGTACGTGGCCCGTGGGGGCAAATCTTCCTGGACGCCGGAGGACTTTTTACTGAATGATCTAATGGTCGCTGGAAAAACTAAAGGTCTAAAAATTGTTCACAGTGCCGAGAATTACTGTGAATTCGAAGTTACTGGTTCTGATCTTTATGCCGAATGGCAAGGTTTTGACAGGTTAAGAGATATCGACGTTACGGCTACGGAGGCAATCTGATGCCCGCAATAAGAATGAACTATACGGGTCGAATTGATATTCAATCCGAAGAGGTCAGCGCGACTTATCGCGAAGAATCTGGGGTTTGCACACTCGTTGTTAAGTGGTTGCTTGGTCATCACGGGTTGAACCCTGGCTGTCACCTGTATTTAGGGCTAGAAGGCGATGGAACCTCGGAATCTCGCCGATTTGCATTGGGTCTATTAGGGGACGGACAGGGTGAGCAGACTCTTAGGCTCACGCAAGTACGTAACCCAGAGCTGATCAAGATTCGTTTGAAAGTTGTCGAAAACGATTCGAGCGGAATTCCAATTATCAAGGCCCAAGGCGACAAAATCTCCCCGCAGAGTTTGAACTCAAGTAATCAATCACGATCATTCCTCAAAATTCTCAAGACTCCAGAACTGACAGTTCCTTGGAGAGTTGACTTTGCCGAAGACGAACCAGTACTTCTGATTTCTGATAAGGAAGAGCTTTTTCATAAGTTGCGAGACACTTCGCCAATCTTCATGCCTCTCGTATTGCCAGAAGTGGTCCGTCAGATATTTGTCTGGTTGGCTACTACGGAGGTCGACTACAACAACGAAGTATTAAAGGAGTGGGTTCTTCTATTTGAACAATTGACTTGCCCGCGAGGCTTCATTCAACAAGATCACTCCAGCAGTGATGCTGATGATTTTGAGGAGGTGAAGCGAGTAGCGAGCTTCGTAAGTGAGGAATTTGCCAAGAAATTCGACTTCATTCAACGAATTTCATCCGCCTTTGAATCAGAGGAGACACGATTAAATGGTTAACTCAATAGAAGTCCGTCGTTTTAATGCAAAAGGCAAAGATGCATTTGTCACAATTGTGCGCACCAAGCCAAGCAATATTTTGGATGAAGTCGACAAAATTTTGAATGAACCGACATTGACCGAAACAGTTATTGGGTCGGATGGAAAACCGATTCAGATTGAAGTCATCTATATAGAACGACGCTTCGAGTTTGCGGAACATTTGGCAAAGTGGTTTGGGGAGGGGAACCCACTATCTGGTCTCACTGGTGATACAAATTTGTGGGACTGGCTCTCGGCCGCTTGGATGCGAACTTTCGTTGAGTCCTCTGGTCAATCCGTAGAAAAGGTGCTAGGTAAGCAACAAGATCGTTGGATTATGGCAAATACGTTGCTGTACTACCACCGGCACTTGGTGTCGGGGCCGTTCTTTGCGTATGAGACAAACTTGCCAGATCCAAAGAACGCAATGTGCATGTTGGCGACGCCGGTAATTGCGCCAGGTGAAGTAGTAGAGCGTGTCGCAGGAAAGCGGAGTATGGCGATCGGATCCGTTTGTCATTTGGCAACTTTGCTCTATTTTGATCCAAAACTTGGCAAATTGCGAGATGGGCATACTTCAAGCCCGGGAAACCCAAAGGCATTCAGTTATTACTTCAGTCAACTGGATGTCAACGTCGATTACCTCGCTATGAATGTCGACGCACTCTTGGATTTGATGCCGGTAAATTTTAAGCGATGGGTCGATCTTGCTAAAGATGAGAGAGCACGAGGATTGAGCTAGGAGTCTTATGACAAAATACGAGTTCGTAGTTAATTGGTTCAAGCGAAATGCGAAAACAAAATTCACTAACGCGGAATTGGAAAGACGGCTTCGCGAAGAGTACGAGAGTGAGTATTCAGATGAGTTTCGTGACCCACTTCGTGAGGCCAGAAAAGCACATGAGCGAGGTTTAGTCCACCGAACGCCCAAGGGGCGAAATCAGGTCTATTGGTACGATCCTTCGCTCTAATTGAGTAAGCGTTTCTCGAGAAATTGCATTTAATTTTTACGACTACCGAATCCATACTTTTTGTAAATTGCAAGTACCTCATTGCAAAATGCGATGATGGACTCTGCTTCTGAATTTTCAGATTGGCTCGCTCGTGCATGAGATTTAAGCCTGCGAAACATTCGATCGCCGAGCTCCAATTGTGACAGTTTGTTTTTGCGATAGTTATGGGACCCACAAAGAGTTTGAGCATTGTCGATAACGGCTTTTCCGCCTTTGCTGCGTGGCGTAATGTGATCAACCTGCAATTCGACCCCGTCTTTTTCACCCAAACCACACACGACACAGCAGAACGCATCTCTTTTCTTTACCGCTTCCCGCATTGACTCATCAAAGTCGTCCAGCACATTCGCTGCTACCGCATCTGGCTCAAAACGGTAAATGCCTTTGGATACCTTTATCAATAAACCCATGTCATGAAGTTTGCGAATAGCTCGATCTGGGTCTTTGCAAACCGTGCCCAAGCGCTTATGGCACATACCTTCAATCCATGGAACCACATCATCATGATGAACGTCTAGGTTGGGTCTTTCGAGAAAATACTCGAAGGCGATACCTGCTTGCCCGCCAGGAAGCTGGATCTGTAGATCAGCGATTTTCTTCAGAATCGCGTCTTTGCTGTCTTTAGGTTTCGTCATTGGAGCTCACCTGCAATCCATTTTGCTAGTACCGACACGACGGGAACAGCAACCGAATTACCCATCTGTCGGTACATCTGGGTACGTGAAACAGGCAACTTGAATTTCTTTGGAAACCCCATGATCGCTTTGCATTCGTTTGCAGTTAGCAGTCGAACTCCAGTTTCTCCGTCCTTTACAAAAGTTCCGGTAAGGCGTTGGATCTTGTGGTAGGAAGCAACAAGTGTCTTAACCGGTTGATCTGTAGTCGCGTCTACAAGTTGCGGTCGACCATCATCTTTTTTGAAAAGGTATACATCTTGTAAATGCTTAGAAATTGAGTGATTTGTGATGCCGGTCTCGATAAATGGTCCGATTGGCTTCAGCTTTCCATTACCCGATGGCCAGTCAAACTCAGTTCGACCACCTTTACGACTCTTGAAGCCAACTATATATATACGAGAACGGTGCTGAGGGACTCCAAAATCTGCAGCATCCAAAACCCGATAGTCGTATTTGTATTTGAGATCGGTGAGCGTGCTCTCAATCACGTCAAGGGTTCGACCACCGTCATGGCTTTTTAGACCAGCAACATTTTCAAGCAGGAATGCTTGATTTCGATGGTGACGCATAATTCGCTCAACATCATGAAAGAGGGTGCCTTGGGTTGGATGGCTAAATCCTTCACGTTTTCCTATGGTGCTGAAAGGTTGGCATGGAAATCCAGCAAGTAGCACGTCAAACTTTGGAATGTCGCTCTCATCGATCTGTGTTATGTCACCATGCGGAACCTCACCAAAGTTTGCCGCATACGTCAGTTGCGAGTACTTGTCCCATTCTGAAGAAAACACGCATTGTCCGTGCGCTTTTTCAAAAGCAAGACGCATTCCGCCGATTCCCGCGAAGAGATCTATGAATCTGAAAGCTTCCTGAGATGGTTTAGGCATAAAAACTGGTGACAAGTCCTTTATAACGACAACGCCTTACTGTATCTAATCGGTGTTCTCCAGATAACTGCATTGTTGACGCAGCATGGATCCATGCAATATGAATGATAATTATGACGGATCGGTAAGGATCGCCTTCATTCCGGCAACTGCGACATTTGGCCCAGTTTTGACGTGTATCCCAATTCGCTTTGTACTGTTTCCGCCTGACGCACCATGTTTTTGACCCTTCAAGAGCTGTGCATTTTGAATCATTTTGCGAACGTCCTCGATCGGCGTTTCTGGCTCAAGCCTGATTGGGTAGGGCAAGTCAAGAGCAAGATCAGCAAGGTTTGCGATAGCAACTGTTGAAAGTAAATCAACCTTTGTAATAATGCTCCCACTTTTTTGGATCTCTTGGAGGATCCGAGCAAGCTGCTTTGCGTAGTCTGGATTTCGAGCTTTTTCTCCAGCGCCGCCTCGGGAAGAGAGAATTATAAGCACATCAGCTTCTTCTTGGTTTGAAAGCTCGATCTCGAAATGTGAATTAAGTATGATCCCTCCCAGCTGCAAGATAGGGAATCAATCTTGTACGGAACTCCATTAAGTTACGAGCAAAGGTTCGACTGCTTTTATGAGTTCCGTTAACTGCGAGATCAAAGCACCTATCTTTTCTGGACCAACCCACTTGCCTACGAAAATGCTTCCAGTGTGACCGCAGAGGTGTATCGGTGATTCAAGAAAGTCTTTCTGACGGTTCAAATGTGTCTCAAAATGACGGGGCAAGGTAGCAATTGCCGAATCAATAAGCTTTCGTTCAGACGAACCCTTTGCTGTTCGTCTGAACTGAATACCAAAGCCTGCGCCAGAATCGTTAACCCAGTATCTGATCACATTTCGAGTTGATGGATTTCCACGTGGAATAGAAGTTTGTTTTGCTACGAATGATGAGAACGTGTCACATCGATACAGCCCACGTCCGGTATCCCAAAGTTGCCAACTTGCCTCGTGTGGGACTGGTGTTAACGATTGCTTGCCCAACCTTGGACCAAAGCCCTGCAGTGCCTCAGTGATTCTCCTGGAATCATCTAGAAGCGAAGCTGCAACAAGTTTGTGTTCAAGTCGGCTTTCTGTAGAAATGTATTTGTCATTTTTGAAATCACCGAGCCTGATTTTCATTGCATGTCGCGAATGCTCAATGGCGACTCGCGTGATTGCTTCTAGTTCTGCTTCTTTTGCCATGGATTAATGGTAGTGGGCATTAGATAATTCAGGGGACGTTCCATTTTGGAAATCTGAGGTACCAGTGCCTCATACTGTCTTTATCTACTGAAGAAGGAGAACCAATGACCTACTGCAACCGCCAAAAAGGGTCACCATAGTTACTACTATCTGCTCGCTATCAAAAAATGATCATGTTTATGGGAGCATTATCGATTTTGTAAATTTGATATTGCGTCCTGTAATTAATTAGTACCAACAAACAAGGAGAAATCATGAGATATCAAAAACTTCGATCCAACTACGAAATTACGGATAATGCAGGAATGATGTTTGTAGTTGGCCCAGAGGCAGACCTCACCGGTGCCGACCTGCGTGGGATAGACCTGTCCTATACGGATTTGGCTGGAGCCAGGTTCCAGGGCGCAGATCTTGCATTCGCGGATTTGCGTTATTGCGATTTCACAGCAGCTAACTTCAGCCCCAGCCCAAATGCCTCGGTAGCGCTTGATTGGGCAGTCATGATCGGCTCAAACTTTGAATTCGCTGACCTGTCTCGTGTATCGATGGTTGAAGCAGAGGCATCAGATGCGAACTTCTTCCATGCCTGCTTTGAGGGTGCGAATCTTGCCGGCGCCGATCTAAGAAATGCAAACATGTCGTTTACGCAAATGGAACGCGCTGATTTGCGCGGCGCCATTACCGAAAATGCCGACTTTCATGAATCAACAAATTTCATTGGTTTGACCGATGAACAGTGGCTGCGCCTAGGGCTGTTGACCATGGAGGAGCTCAACTTGTTCTACACCATGCTTATTGAGAAACAAAAGTTTGGCCGAGGCAACGCCTGAAGCAGTTGGCCGGTTACTGGCAATGTGCAACAGGCGCCTTGTATGATTTAGGCAACATCAAGAGTGACTCAGCAGTGAGTACAGCAACCGAGCCAGCCAGGCCGCGGTGCTTCCCGCCAGGGGATGTGATGCACGAAAGTGCGTAAATACTTCTGGCCCTCCTGATGGATTGAACATTCATTTACATCGAGGAGGGGAAGTGAAACCAAGTATTTGGAAGTTGAAACTCAATTCTGTGCAGCCAGAACCGTGCGAAATATGTGGTGCTGAACGAAGATGGGGAATCGGAAAAGGAAGATTCAACTTTTGTGATGAGCACAATACGTGGAAGATGTACTTCTTTATTCAATATCGGGGAACTTCTAAATCATGAGCACTGGAGTATGGGAAAACATTGAAAGATTGGCCAAATCTCCGAACTGCGTAGTTTGTGAGAAGGAAACGAACCTGGGTGGCAAGGGCAAATTTGATTTATGTTTAGAACATAACAATTGGCGGACCTACATCAAGTTGAGGCGACAACAGCAGATCTAGCGAATAACTGATCAATCCTCGCTAGTAGAAATTTCGGGACACAGCTGCGCAAGGAATTCATCAAATTCGTCTTCCCAAAGCAGTAGCGAGTTTTCTACGAAGGTTTCTAGGGGATCGTCACCCTTTACACACAGCATGCGCTGCTGGAGCGTGAAGAATCCATTGCCGTATTCAGGGTTTCCAGTTTCTTGATCGTATTGAACGGTCACGACAGAGAGGTGATCATTCATATGCCAATTGTTTGCCTCGAGATGCGGATTTTCCTTTGAAAACGCAAAAGTTGAAATTTCGAATTCGTCGAAGTATGGCCCGGTGAAACCCAAGTAGATGTACCACTCCAAATCCTCATCAGTCGTAATGGTGATGTAGGAACACTCATCTTTGCGCACACTGTCAATATTCTTCAAGATTGCGTCATATCCGAGTTCCTCTAAGCATTCCAAAAACTCTTTAGCTGTGAATGGTGCACTAATTTTGGGCCCCCTTAATGGATTTGAAATCAGGAAATTTGGTTCCTTTTAGGTTCGCGTACAGAAAGCTTGCGCCTTCAATGTTTGCTTCAGACAAGTCAACTTCAGTGAGATCGGCATATTCGAAATTTGCGTGAGCCAAATTACTGCCCTTGAACTGTGCTCCTTTCAGATTCGCGTGAGTCAAGTTAGCAAAAGCAAGATTTGCCGCTTTCAGATTCGCATGTGACAAATCGGTATGCCTCAGGTCTGCGCCAGCCAAGTTTGCATACTTCAGTTTTGCATTCATCATGTTTGAGGCCATAAAGCTCACATCAACCAAGTTTGCTGATGAGAGGTCAGCCCCTTCAAGGTTTGCGTGGGAGAGACACGAGTGCGCCAAATTCACAAAATGCAAGGTTGCGCCTGGAAGCTCAGCTCCAGACATGAAGGCATGAATAGCGTGTCCGCTAGGTCCGATAGTGAAACCACCAATTCGGTATTCAGGGTTTTTGTCTTCTTCGTCATTGGGAGAACTGTCAGACATTCTGATTCCCCCTGAATCGGAGGATCGCACGCATCTCATCACGGAGTTGCTGAACGACAGAGTTTGAAGAGTCAATTGGAAGGCCATTTGTCTTGGCGTCTTCAATCGCACGAGTCAATTGGCGGAATTTTTTCAGCACCCGCTGATCAATGAATTGTTGCCATTCCTCGGGTGTCTGCATCAATCGATCAAATATGTACTTTCGGACATCTTCACCAACCTGATAAGTGCTGATTCCAAGTGTTGATCGATCTTCATTAGAGCTGAATACAAGACGATCAAAGTAAAAACTCTTGAGTAATTTGCCAACAATAGTCAATGCCTGATCAATTTTTTCTTGTGTTGTTTCG
>Ga0164293_10002238_pt1 | contig 16396 bp, 13 predicted proteins | sample GEODES118metaG_FD_111487 | JGI IMG/M metagenome (GOLD analysis project Ga0164293, IMG submission 111487) | Eutrophic lake water microbial communities from Lake Mendota, Wisconsin, USA - GEODES118 metaG | ecosystem: Environmental > Aquatic > Freshwater > Lake | place: USA: Lake Mendota...
CGAAGTTGTTGAGGAATATGTTGCTATAACAGGGCATTAACACCCCCTTGCAGCATTCTCAAATTGCCGTGTTATCTTTGCAACATGCCATATAAAATCGCTTACATCGTATCTGCCGTCCGCACGCCCATCGGGAGTTTCGGCGGTGCACTCAAGGATTTTTCTGCCACCGATTTAGGCGCTATCGCCATTAAAGGCGCGGTTGCCAAAGCCGGAATTGAACCCGAACAGGTAGAGGAAGTGCTGATGGGTTCTGTGATCCAGGCAAATTTGGGACAGGCACCAGCCCGCCAGGCAGCGCGAAAAGCAGGTCTGCCCGATCATGTTAGCTGCACCACGGTTAATAAAGTTTGCGCCAGTGGTATGAAAGCTATAGCACAGGCAGCACAATCCATCATGCTCGGTGACAGGGATATAATTGTAGCCGGTGGGATGGAGAGTATGAGCAATGTTCCTTACTATGCACCCAACATGCGTTGGGGAAATAAATACGGTAATGTTACACTGGTAGATGGGCTGGCTAAGGATGGTCTCACCGATGCGTACGATAACCAGGCAATGGGTATGGCCGCTGAACTCTGCGCGAGGGATTGCGGCATCAGCAGGGAAGAGCAGGACGCTTTCGCTGTTGAAAGCTATAAACGCTCTCAGGCAGCATGGACCAATGGTTATTTCAAAGAGGAGATCGTTCCTGTTCCTATCCCACAGCGCAAGGGCGATCCCGTCAATTTCGATAAAGACGAAGAACCCTGGAACGTTAAGTTTGATAAGATACCTGAACTCAGGCCTGCGTTCACAAAGGAGGGATCCGTAACCGCCGCCAACGCATCTACCATGAATGATGGTGCTGCGGCTTTGGTGCTGATGAGTGGGGAAAAAATGAATGAGCTGGGACTGAAGCCGCTGGCCAGGATTTTGTCGTATGCGGATGCCGAGCAGGCTCCGGAGTGGTTTACCACCACGCCGTCGTTGGCTTTGCCCATTGCGGTAAAGAAGGCGGGGCTGGAGATGGCAGATATAGAGTACTGGGAATTGAACGAAGCATTTGCAGTGGTGGGTATTGAGAATACAAAGCGTATGAAACTGGATCCGGCAAAAGTGAATGTGCGTGGGGGAGCAGTTTCGTTAGGACATCCATTGGGTTGCTCGGGAGCCAGGATCATCGTCACACTCGTTCATATTTTATCCATGGAAGGGGCAAAGCTTGGCGCCGCCGGGATCTGCAATGGCGGCGGTGGGGCTTCAGCGATGGTGGTGGAGTTGGTTTAAGAGCATATCAATGTAATCTCCCAATGCTTAGATGCTTTGTTTAACGGCTGCATATCAGAAGATGTTACATCTCTGGTACCATCAATTATCCCACCTTCTTCCCCCAAAGTTCCACATCCGCCCCTTGCTTGCCGTAATTCCGCGTATCGAACCAGAACACGATCTTGCTGACCTGGTTCAAACCTTCGTTCATACCGATCTCCCTGCTCTCAGAACCGGCAGGAACATCAGTACGCAGTTTTATGGATTTTTTGACCCTTCGCTGAACCATACCTCGCAACGGTGCAGGTTCACACCCCCTTTTAAGACTTTGATCTAAATCGCATGAACTGGTTTGCCAGTTTGTGCATCAACGGTGGTCATCCCTATGTCTGTTGGCTTCACCAACCCTGGCCCAATTTACCCCAGGTGGTTTGCATCCGCTCCGTTTTCGCGGACCTCGCCCTGGCAACGGAGGGTGTTGCGTAAGATACCATGGCCACAGAAACAACGGCGGCACCCAATATCCATAACCTATACTTTTTCATGTTATGCCCATTTGGTTTACCATATAATAGTAACTCCAATCAGAATAACAATCAGTCTGCCGCAACCGGTCAAGCCCGTCGCAACCGGTATTCTTTTGTGCAGGGCTCCCTTTATTTTCCCCCAATACAGTTATAACCGACTAAAAAATCATGCCCCCAGGCTATTGCCGGCCCCATTGGTGCCGAATCAACCGTTATCACATTCGGTTTTTCCCTATTTTTGCGACTCCAAAACCAATTATTGAATGGCCAGAATCATACAGTTCAGAGAAGCACTCAGAGAGGCAATGAATGAGGAAATGAGACGGGATGAAAGGGTTTTCCTGATGGGCGAAGAGGTTGCAGAATACAATGGCGCCTACAAAGTAAGCCAGGGAATGCTTGATGAATTTGGCCCAAAGCGGGTGATCGACACACCCATCGCTGAACTGGGTTTTACGGCAGTGGCCGTTGGCGCAGCGCAGAACGGACTCAGGCCCATTGTTGAATATATGACCTGGAATTTCGGAGTACTGCCCTTAGACCAGATACTCAACACGGCATCAAAGATGCTGGCCATGAGCGGCGGCCAGGTGGGTTGCCCGATCGTTTTCCGTGGCGCAAACGGTTCTGCCGGTCAACTAGGAGCCCAGCACTCTACTGCATTTGAAAGTATGTATGCAAACATTCCGGGCCTGAAGGTGATCTCTGTATCTAATCCATATGATGCTAAAGGGCTATTGAAGAGTGCCATCCGCGACGATGATCCGGTCATTTTCATGGAATCTGAAGTGATGTACGGCGAAAAAGGTGAAGTGCCTGAAGAAGAATATTTGATCCCCATAGGCAAAGCGGATATCAAACGCGCGGGTACAGATGTTACCATCGTATCTTTTAACAAGATGATGAAAGTGGCATTGGGCGCAGCAGAAGAGCTCGCCAAAGAAGGAATCAGCGCCGAGGTCATCGACCTGAGAACCATTCGCCCGCTCGACTGGCACACGATCCTGGAAAGCGTGAAAAAAACAAATCGACTCGTGATCGTTGAAGAGCAGTGGCCGTTTGCTTCCGTAAGCTCGGAGATCGCCTACCGCATACAAAAAGAAGGCTTTGATTATCTCGATGCTCCGGTCCGCAGGATCACCTCTGCAGATGCCCCTATGCACTACGCGCCTAACCTGGTGGCACTCTACCTGCCGGACATCCCGCGCACGGTGAAACTGGTGAAGGAAGTAATGTATCTTAAAAAGTAATTTAATATGAAGTCCCTCCGCTACCGGGGGGATTTTTATTTTTGGGCAATGAAGTGTAGGATCTCTGCCGTTGGTTTTTTTTTGCTGATCAGCCTATTTGTTTTTTCGCAGGATAGTATCCGGTCGATGAAAGAAATTTCAGTACGGGGCTTCGAAACCAGTTCCAAACAAATTCGGGTTCCGGCTTCAGTCAGCACCTTGTCGAACCGCGATCTGCAAAGATTTGCAAACACCAGCCTGGTTCCGGTATTCAACACCGTTCCAGGCGTAAGAATGGAGGAGCGGTCTCCGGGCAGTTACCGGCTTTCCATACGGGGCAGCCTGCTCCGGTCTCCATTCGGGGTGCGTAATGTCAAGGTCTATTGGAAAGATATTCCCATCACCGATGCCGGCGGCAATACCTATCTGAACCTATTTGATTTTAACGGTATCGGCTTTGTCGAAATCCTCAAGGGTCCGGCAGGAAGCATCTACGGCGCGGGCACCGGCGGCGTTGTTACGCTAAAAGAACCGGATTTTAGCCCCGGTAAGAAACACAAATTCATGGCCCAGGTGAACGGAGGTTCCTATGGAACATTTGGAGGCGTTTTAAGGTGGCAAGGTGGCAGCGAGAAGTTTAACTGGCAATTGATGCAGTCGCACCAGCAATCTGATGGCTACAGGGAAAACAGCCGCCTCAGGCGTGATCTGACACAGGGCACCCTTAACTGGAAAACAAGTGACAAGAATAAGATCGAGGCCCTCGTTCTGTATGGGAACCTCGCGTACCGCACGCCAGGCGGACTAACACTGGCACAGATGACTGCGAACCCCCGCCAGGCCAGGCCCGCCACACCCGCATTGCCCTCGGCCAGTCAGCAAAAAGCAGGTATTTATAACAAGACTTTCCTGACCGGTATAACCAACACCTACCAATTCAACAGCAACTGGTCCAATACATCCACCATCACCGCAGCATGCACAGATTTCAGAAATCCGTTTATTACCAACTACGAAGTTCGCAATGAAGACGGCGTTGCGCTGAGGTCAAAGTTTCAGTACTATAAAAAAATGGGCAACACCACATTCAACTGGATCGGGGGCGCAGAGTTGCAATACGGAAATGCAGTGATCGACAGCACCGGGAACAAGGGCGGCACACCGGATCAGAACCTGGTCAGAGATAAAGTCCGTTCCACCCAACAATTTATTTTTACCCAGGTCGAACTTATAATTTTAGATAAGATAACTATCCAGGCAGGACTGAGCTACAACGATTACAGTTACAACCTGCAACGTGTTATTCCATCTTCACCCGCATCAGATCTCTCCTTTGATGCCCAGCTATTACCGCGCATAGCGCTGGGTTATTCATTCACAGAAAACATGACCTTACATAGCTCAGTATCCAAAGGATATTCAGCACCGGGGCTTGCCGAGGTTCGGCCTTCAGCAGGCGGCATTTACTCAGATCTACAGGCCGAGCAAGGCTGGAACTACGAAGTGGGATTCAAGGCATCTTTATGGAGGTCGCGTATAAACCTGGACATCACCGCTTTCCAGTTTAACCTTGAAGATGCCATTGTGCGCAGAACCAATGCAGCAGGAGCGGAGTATTTCATCAATGCCGGCAGCACAAAGCAAAAAGGCATAGAATTATTTGCCGAAGCATTTCCGATCAATCGAAACGAAGGGTTTATACGGCAGCTGAGGATCTGGAGCAGCAGCAGCTTTTTTGATTTTGTGTTCACATCATACAAAGTCAACAACAACGATTATTCAGGAAACGAACTCACGGGTGTTCCCTCAAAAGTTATCCTCGCAGGCGCTGATCTGGCTTTCGGAGGCGGATTCTATCTCAACGGAACATTTAACTACACATCTTCACTGCCCCTGACCGACGTAAACGACGTCTATGCTGATGACTATCGGTTATGGCAGTTCAGAACAGGGTGGAAGCATAGCTGGGGAAGATCTTTTCATACAGAGATCTTTGCAGGGATCGACAATGCCGGAAATGAATTGTACAGCCTCGGAAATGACATCAATGCATTTGGCCGCAGATACTATAATCCCGCGCCGGAAAGAAATTATTTTGCCGGCTTGAGGGTTAGCTTCTGATCACTACCTTTAATCATAAACTGTATACATGTCCCATGTGCTGATCATTGACGATGAAAGGGCTATCAGAAAGACGCTGTCGGAGATTCTTTCCTACGAAGGATATAAGGTCGATGAGGCTGGCGATGGGGAAGAGGGCCTGAAGAAATTCAGGGAGAAGACCTATGATGTGGTGCTGTGCGACATCAAAATGCCGAAGATCGCTGGGATCGAATTTCTCGAGAAAGCGCGCGAAGCGAATCCTGATATTCCGGTGATCATGATATCAGGCCACGGTACCATCGAAACTGCTGTAGAAGCAGTAAAAAAAGGCGCGTACGATTACATTTCAAAACCGCCGGACCTGAATCGTTTGCTGATCACCATCAGGAATGCCACGGATAAAACAAACCTCGTAACAGAGACAAAGGTCCTCCGAAGAAAGGTGACCAGGGTAGAGGAGATGATCGGTGATTCTCCAGCCATTATCAAGATCAAAGACACGATCGAAAAAGTAGCGCCTACCGATGCTCGCGTGCTGATCACCGGAGAGAACGGCGTGGGTAAAGAATTGGTGGCACGCTGGCTTCATGAAAGAAGTAATCGGAATAAATCTGCGCTCGTGGAGGTAAACTGTGCGGCCATCCCCACCGAATTGATCGAAAGCGAATTATTCGGGCATGAGAAAGGCTCGTTTACCTCAGCTGTCAAGCAACGCATCGGCAAGTTTGAACAAGCCCATGGCGGAACATTGTTTTTGGATGAAATAGGCGATATGAGTTTAAGTGCCCAGGCCAAGGTGCTCCGGGCCCTGCAGGAAGGAAAGATCACACGCGTTGGCGGAGATAAAGACATCAGCGTGGATGTTAGGGTAGTCGCCGCCACCAACAAAGATCTTTTGGAAGAAGTTGATGAAAAGAACTTCCGGCTCGATCTTTATCACCGGCTCAGCGTGATCATTGTACATGTTCCTTCGCTGAACGACAGGCGGGACGATATCCCCGCACTGATCCATCATTTTCTTAATGCGATTTGCACCGACTACGGGATTCCGGTAAAAGGGATTGAAGTGGAAGCCATTGAGGCGTTGAAGCAGAATAACTGGACCGGTAATATCAGGGAACTTAGAAATGTAGTGGAGCGGCTTATCATTCTATCCGGCAAAACCATCTCGGCGGCAGACGTTTCCAGCTACGTATTGCTGCGCGGATAGTGGGTCGGTGATCAGGAGTTCTGTTCACCTTGGTCGATGTATGAAACAAAATCTTTCATCGAATCAAATACCATCGTTTTATCATTATCCACTTTAACATCCTTAAACGCCATGCCTGAAGCCTGTATATTCAGCTTCGGAAAACGCAGGTGAAGATCGTTTAAAAACGTGCATGGTTCAAGATGCGTGAAGTTGGTGATCAGGTGAAGAAAAAGATGGGTGGCCTCATTCTTTTCCAGGAAATCACTGATCATATCCATATTGGTATTTACCCCGAAATACACCGAGGGTATTCCCCGTTGTGTGAGACTGTATTGTACAAGCAGGACGGGGATTTCATGGAACTCTCCCTGGGGGCAAAAGATCAGGTATTTGCAGTTGGCCACAATTTTTTTAGCCTTGATGAGTGAAGTGGCCAGGATGATCTTGTTCCGGATGATGTTGGTGGCGAAATGTTCCTGGGCCGGCACGATCTTTCCGGTTACCCATAACATGCCTACTTTTCGAAAGAAAGGATAGATGACCAGGGTAGTGGCTCTTTCCAGCCCAAGATGAAGCAATACGGAGTCCATGGCACTCCTGAATGAGATCTCGTCCAGGTCTATGGAGGATTCCATCATCTGGTTGATGAAGACCTCATGGCTCCCTTTTGGCAAAAATTCCAGTGCCTGTTTCCTGATCTCGGAATCCGACATTTCAGCTATCCGTGAGACCTTATACCCATCATGATACAAGTATGAAATGCGGAGGATCTTTTTCAGGTCGTCTATCCCATACTGTCGGTGGTTGCCGTCTTTGCGAATGGGCTTAATGATCCCATAGCGCTGTTCCCAGACCCGAAGCGTGTGGGCCTTTATGCCAGTCAGATTTTCAATATCCCTGATGGTGAATGTATTCATTGGTCTGTCTTAAAAATAGAGTATACCAGTCATTTAGCCTGATTTTTCTGTTAAGGGTTCTATAATTAACCGGCAGGTTGTAACATAAGCGTCCGTGAAACGACTAACCCTGAATCGTTGAATTATAGTATTTTTGGCCACATTTAAACAATCCGCATGAGCTTAGGCCTGATGATTTTCATTGTTGCTGCAATAGGATTCCACATTGGTTTATATGGTATGTTCAAGAAAGCCGGTATCCCTCCCTGGAAGGCGCTTGTTCCATATTACAATACCTGGGAGATGGTGGAGAAGATGGAGTTGAAGAAATACTGGTTCTGGCTGCAGTTCATTCCCATCGTGGGTCAGTTTATCAGCATTTGGATATATATTAAGTTCGTAGAGCACTTTGGGAGATTTTCCATACTCCATCACGCGGCCGCGGTTTTCATCCCCTTTATTTATTTCCCCTATCTGGGTTTTTCAAAGAATGAAAGATATGCCGGCACTCGGGCCGTTAAGGATTATCGGAAATCATCAACACGGGAATGGGTAGATGCTGCTGTTTTTGCCGTTGTTGCCGCTACCATCATCAGAACCTTTGTGTTCGAGGCCTATACCATTCCAACGGGTTCAATGGAGAAAACCCTGTTGGTCAATGATTTTCTTTTTGTAAACAAGGCGAGCTACGGGCAGCGCTTGCCGAACACGCCGCTCTCATTTCCATTTGTGCATCATACATTACCCATCACCAATTCAAAGTCTTACCTGGAATGGATCAGGATCCCCTACAAACGTTTGTTTGAAAGCCCGGTGGAAAGAAATGACGTGATGGTTTTCAATTATCCCGTTGGCGATACGGTGGTCAGCGAGTTCCAGTCTGAGATCAATTACTATGATTACCTGCGCGCTTACCAGGAGCGAGGCGGAACCCGGGAGCAGCTATTGGCGGAACGGGATGACATTCTGGTGAGGCCGGTGGATAAGCGCGAAAATTTTATCAAAAGATGTGTAGGTATTGCTGGGGATACTATTAAGATCGTTGATGGAGTGTTGTATGTGAATGGGGAGAAGGGAAACGAGCCTCCCAAAGCGGAAACCTATTATTTTGTAACTACCAACGGCAAGGAATTTTTTTCCGAGTCTTTCTTGCAGGACGAGTTGAATATTGATCCTGATGATCCAGAGCAGCGCGACATGGTGCAAATGCCTGGCACAACGAACACCTGGAGGATCAATCTGACCAATGACCAGGTGGCCAAGGTGAAAAGCCTGCCATTCATCGCTCCGGAGGGTTTGAAGAAGGATTTAAATACCGCAGGGTTTGGCAATACGTTCCCATATGATACGGTGCACTATAAATGGTCGGAAGACAATTTCGGACCATTATGGATCCCTAAAAAAGGAGCTACCGTTACATTGACTCCCGAGAATATTGCGGTCTACCGGAGGGTCATTAACGTCTATGAGAACAACGAGTTTGAGGAAAAAGGAGGCGCCTTCTTTATCAATGGCAAACAGACCAATTCATACACTTTTAGAATGAATTACTACTGGCTGATGGGTGACAACAGGCACAACTCGCAAGACTCCAGGTTCTGGGGCTTCGTTCCGGAGGATCACGTGGTTGGTAAGGCTTCGCTGATCTGGTTCAGCTGGCAGAACGGACCGCGATGGAACCGGTTATTCCGAACCATTAAATAAGAAGCATGCATATACAAAAGACGGGGTTTGAGTTTGAAGTCTATGAAACGATTGATCAGCTCGATCCTGAAGATGCAGGTTTACTGGAGAAAGCCAGGGTTGTGTCGGCCAATGCATACGCCCCGTACTCTTCTTTTTTTGTTGGCGCTGCGGCATTGTTGCAGAATGGCGTAGTGGTTTGTGGTACCAATCAGGAAAACGCATCATTCCCAGCGGGCATTTGCGCAGAGCAGGCAGCGCTTGCTGCCGTAGCTTCTATTCAGCCGGGCTCACCCATTCAAACCATGGCCATCAGTTACCAGGGTAATGGAATTGAAAGTGACCATCCCATTTCGCCCTGTGGTGTTTGCCGGCAGGTTTTGACAGAGTATGAAGGCCGGGTTGGATTCTCCGTCAGGCTGATTCTCGGAGGAATGAAAGGTCAGGTATATATCATCCCTTCTGCCCAGTCGTTACTGCCCCTTGCATTTACTGCTGCAGAGTTGCCCTGATTATGTTGCCATCTGCTTTAGTTCAAATTGAGTTTGCCGTATTCGAGCGGTCACTGGTTGGCTGCTGGTTTATTCATTGGGCAGAAGTGTATGGTGCCGCGAACATGCAGACTATTCAGCGCCTACTTCACCAATGATCAGCTGTGCTGAAAGCGCTGCCAGTTTCTCCCTGTAGAGGGCATTGATGTAACGGTCCTGGGCCTCGATCAAACTCAATTGGGCCTGCCTGAGTTCGATGGAATTGCCCTGCAGTTTTTTAAACCGTTCTGTGGAGATAAAATTATTTTCGGTAGCGATCTTCACGTTTTTCTCTTCCACATCCGCCACATGTTTTGCGTTCTCAAATTCCTGGAAAGCGATGAACATATCCCGCTGCAGTTGCGTCCGTATCAGCTCCGTCTGGAATTTTTGTTGTTTCTGCAATACTTCATTTGTCCTGAGCTGGGTTTTGAAAACATTGGAATTGTAAATAGGGATGGCCATACTCAGCCCTATATTAGGTCCATAGGTCTGGTTGGTCAGGAAGAATCCACCACTTGCTTTTGTTCTGTTGTAATTGGTGGTGCTGTTCAGGCTCAGCGAGGGGATCCGGTTTGAGTTGATGATCCTGCGTTCTTCGATCAAAATGGCCCGTTCGCGTTCAGCACGCAGCAGGTCAAGATTCTGTGTGTCGATCTTTGCGATCGCAGAATCATAATTCAATGTGGGAATAAAAAAAGTAGAGTCAGCTACTGTAATAGGATATGCAGGGGGCCTTTTAAGCAAGGTGTTCAGTATCGCCTTATTGTCCTGTATCTGTCGTTCTACATTATTCAGGTTGATTTCTTGTTCGTTCAAGTCGATCTGGGACTGCAGCATATCCGTTTTTGCCGCGCTGCCCACGTCGAACCTGGTTTTTGCGATCGTATATCTTTCCCTCGACAGGGCAATGATAGCATGAAAGGCTTTAACCTGTTGGTTGAACCTGACGATGTTGTTGTACACCACCAGCACATCAAAGGAGATCCGCTGCATCTGTTGACTAACATTGATCTCCCCGATCTTCTCCAGCTCCTCGAACCTGTTCTTGGTAGCTACAACACGCTTGCCGTTGTAGATCCTCCAGCTTGCCTGTATGTTTGCGTTCAATGTATTATTGGTAACGCCGTTCCTCTTGATCTCCGTACCGTTGGCCAGCGACTGGTTGAGGTTCGACAGTGCTTCAGTGTTGCCGATATTGGCATTCACTACCGGCCATCGCCCGGCATTGCCCCAATTGTTGTTGATCATGGCAATATCCCGGTCGGCCTCAATGATCTTAATGTTCAGGTTATTCTCGATGGCAAGGCGTACGGCATCCTCTGAGGTCAGTAATGTGGTATCCTGTGCCTTTAACAAAGAAGGCAGAAAAAACAATATGATGATGAGATGTCTACTCTTCATAATGAACAGTTTTTTTCCTTGAGATGTAGCTGTAAAGAGCCGGCACCACAAACAAGGTGAGAACAAGGGAAAATAACATGCCGCCAACGATCACAATTCCCAGCGGAACCCGGCTCTTACCTGCGGATCCAAAGGCTATTGCGATGGGCAGTGCGCCTAGTGTTGTGGCCAGGGTGGTCATCAGGATCGGTCTAAGCCTTTGTACGGCAGATTCAATGGCTGCATTGTATTTATCCATTCCGGCTTCTCTTTTCTGGTTGGCGAATTCCACGATCAGGATACCATTTTTAGTTACAAGACCGATGAGCATGATGATCCCGATCTGGGAAAAGATATTGAGTGATTGTCCAAATGCCCACAACGCAAGAATAGCACCGGCTAATGCAAGGGGCACGGTGATCATGATGATGAATGGGTCTACGAAACTTTCAAACTGCGCAGCCAGTACAAGGAAAATAAGGATCAATGCAAGGACAAAGGCAAAGCTGGTGTTGGAAGCGCTTTCCCTGAAATCCCGGGAGGCCCCGCTTAGTGAAGTGGTAAAAGTATCATCCAGCACTTCAGCGGCGATCCGTTCCATTTCATTGATGCCATCGTTCAACGTTTTTCCTGGCGCCAGTCCTGCTGACACATTCGCGTTTTTCAACCTGTTATAATGGTAGATCGATGGGGGATTGGCAGATTCTACTATGGTAACGAGGTTGTCTAACTGAATCAGGTTTCCGCTTCGATTCCTGACATAGAAAGTTTTGAGGTCAAGTGGTTCGTCGCGGTTTTTCCGGTCAACCTGGCCAATGACCTCGTACTGTTTTCCATTCATGATGAAGTAACCGAATCGGCGACCACTTAATGCGAGTTGCAGGGTGTTGGTAATATCAAGGATCGACACGCCGAGTTCACTTGATTTTAAGCGGTCGATGGTGATCTGTAATTCTGGTTTGTTGAACTTGAGGTTTACATCAAACCCCTGGAACACCGGGCTTTTGGAAACCTGCTCCATAAATTTCGGTACGTATTGCACCAATTTGTCAAAGTTCAGGTTCTGTATCACAAACTGGACGGGCAAACTACCTCTGCCACCCAGGCCCACAGAAATGGTCTGTTCCTGTATGGTCAACACCCTTACAAAGGTGTAATCACGGAACATGCGGTTCATCTGTTGGGCAATGTCATCCTGTGACCTTACCCTTTTTGCAGGATCAATTAAACCGATGCTGACAAAAGCTGAATTTGATCCTCCCGAACTATTAAATGCCGGGGCGAATGAAAGTACTACGGCTTTTTCCGGAATAGAGTCCAGTATCTGTTTGGTGATCGCCATTGTAGCCTTATCCATAAAGTCAAAATCAGTTCCCTCCGGCGCCAGTATACTTGCCCTTAGTCGGTTGCGGTCTTCCAATGGCGCAAGTTCAGATGGGAGGCTACTGCCAACAAAATAGATAATCCCTGCGCACATGAGTACAATCACAACGGCGACCCACCTGGCTCGCATAAATTGATTCAACAGTTTTCGATACCCACTTTCCAGGCCCCTGTAAAAAGGCTCGGTTTTATGATAGAACCAGGAATGCCTGATGCCTGATTTAGGTGTAAGATAGATATTGAGTACCGGGGTTAGAGAGAGCGATACAAAAGCAGAGATCAACACGGCACCGGCTACTACGATACCAAATTCCCGGAATAGCCTGCCCACGAAACCTTCCAAAAAGATGATTGGAAGAAAAACTATGGCCAGGGTGATTGAAGTTGCAATAACGGCGAAATAGATCTCGTTGGCGCCTTCTCGTGCAGCCTGCCACTTATTCATGCCGGCTTCCATTTTCTTAAAGATATTCTCAGTCACTACAATGCCATCGTCTACCACCAGGCCAGTTGCCAGAACCAGCGACAGCATAGTCAGTACATTAATGGAGAACCCGGCGATATACATAATGAAGAAAGCGCCTATCAATGAAACCGGAATATCGATCAATGGCCGGAATGCAATACTCCAGTCGCGGAAGAACAGGTAAATGATCAGCACCACAAGGATAATGGCAATGAACAAGGTCTCTTTAACTTCGGTGATTGCTTTTCTTACAAACGTGGTTCTATCGTAACCCACTTCCACCTGAATATCTTCCGGCAGTTGTTTTTTTAACTCTTCCAGTCTTTTAAGCAATTCGTCCACGATCGCCACCTGGTTGGATCCGGGTTGAGGGATTGCGCCCAGGGTAACGGCCAGTACACCATTCTTTCGGGATGCCGCTTCTTCCTGACGGGGCCCAAGAACGGCATAACCGATATCTCTTAACCTGATGATCTTGCCCGCGTCCTGAAAAACGATCAGATTATTAAAATCATCTTCGGTAGTCAGTTTGCCATAGGCTTTTACGGTGAGTTCCGTTGTATTACCCCTGACTTTACCACCGGGCAATTCTATATTTTCCCGATCCAGCGCATTTTTTACATCCTGTATCGTCAGCTTGTAGGCGGAGAGTCTTGAAGGATCAAACCAGATCCTCATAGAGTATTGCTGGCCTCTTAGAAAAAATGAACTGATACCGGGAATGGTTTGTAACCTTTCCTGTATGAGGTTTTCAGCGATATCAGATAATTCCAGCAGTGTTCTCCGGTTACTCTGTACCTGGAGGAATACAATAGGATCAGAATCGGAATCCTGTTTGGCAACAGAAGGCGGCGCATCAATATCATCAGGTAAATTATTCAGGGCCTGTGAAACTTTTTCCCTGACGTCATTTGCTGCTTTCTCCAGGTCAACTCCCAACTCGAACTCAACCGTTACGTTACTGCTGCCCTGGCTGGATGATGAGATAATGGTTTTAACACCTTCTACGCCATTCACCGCTTTCTCCAGGGGCTCAGTGATCTGTTGTTCAATGATCTCAGCATTCGCTCCGGTGTAGGATGTACTTACATTGACCACCGGTGGATCGATGGCTGGAAACTCACGTACCCCGAGGAAGCTAAATCCAATAGCTCCGAATATGATAATGACAATAGAACAAACAATGGCGAGTACCGGTCTTTTTAAACTGAGTTCAGATAAATTCATCAGCACATTTTTCGGGTCAGTTTACAATTTTGGTGAGTTTGATCCGGGACTCAGGCTTAACAAACAGCAGACCTGTGGTGATCAGCGTGTCTCCTGCCTGTAATCCGTTAATCACCTGGATCATACTGGAATCCCTTACGCCCGTTTCAATTTTTACCATTTTGGCTATTCCATTCCGGTAAGCGGCTACTTGCTTATTCCGCGCCTGAGGTATAACGGCGTTGCTGGGGATCATGATGGCGTTATCATTCCTGCCCAGGATCATGTTAACTTTTGCGAAACTTCCCGGAACGAGATATTCGTCGATTCCAATCACCGTAGCCCGAATCCGCAGGTTACGGGTTGCTTCATCTACGGTGCTTTCTTTTGCCAGTACCCTCGCTGAATATGATTTTCCAGATCCTTCCAGCGCAAATTCCACTGGCTGGCCATTCTTGATCTCAGCACTGTATTTTTCTGGCACACTGAACTCTACCTTCATTTGATTGACCTGGGTAATGATGGTGAGCAGGGTGGTTGGAGAAACAAAAGCACCCGGACTGATATTTTTTAAACCAAGGCGGCCGGTATAGGGTGCCCTGACTTCCGTTTTGGAAATACCGACCCTGGTGAGTTCTATATCCGCGTTAATGTTGCTCACGCTGAGCACAGACAGGTCATAGTCCTGCTGCGCAATACCGCCGATGCTCAACAGCTCCCTCTGGCGTTCTTCCGTTTTCTTTGCGATCTGCAATTGAACTAAAAGTTTTTTTAACTGAGCCTGCAGGTCGCTGTCATTGATCTTCACCAGCAAACTGCCTTTCTGCATAATAGCCCCTTCTTTCAGGTTCAGCATAACGATACGCCCGGAGATCTCTGGCCTTATCTCTGTTGATTCATTTGGCAGGACGGTACCTGACACCTCGATCGTCTGGTTGACAGAACTTGTTTTAACCACCATTCCTTCCACTGCAAGCGCAGAAGGAACCTTGTTGGCGGCAGCCAACTCGCTGGGTGGTTTTTTTTCTGACTTGCAGGCGTGTAGTAAGGCCACTAAAAGAACAACGGTTAAAAAATTTCTCATGGAGTGTGAAAATGCGTCTAATCAAATAAATTGGGTACTGCCTCGCTACAACAATAGATGCCGTAACCCCGGAAAACTTGTTCGGATATGAAGTTATTCCAATTCATCCGATTTTAGCCCCGTTGATCATGGGTTTATCCGGCTTTAACAGAACAACTTCGTTGGCTTCGTCATAAACGCCCAACACGAGGCATTCGCTATGAAAATTTGCAATTTGCTTTGGTGGGAAGTTGATTACCGCAATGATCTGCCGCCCAACCAGTTCTTCCGACTTGTAATGGACAGTGATCTGGGCCGACGATTTTTTAACCCCCGCTGTTCCAAAATCGATGAGTAAGCGGTAAGCCGGCTTTTTGGCTTTGGGGAAAGGATCGGCTTCCAGAATAGTCCCCGTTCTGATGTCGATTTTTTCAAAATCATCCCAATTGATCAATGGCATATGAACGCATTTTTTTAACTTGATTGAAATATACAACATGTTCCATCCCTTCTCCCGTCGCAAGTTTATCAGGCATATGGGCATTGCAGCCGCAGGGTTTACCATTGTCCCCAGGCACGTGCTCGGAAAGGGGTATATTTCCCCCAGTGATAAACTCAATATCGCGGCGATCGGTGCCGGTGGGAAAGCTACCTTCAATATTACACAGGCCTGGAATAAAGGTGCCGAAAACATCGCCGTGCTTTGCGATGTGGACGACCGCATGTCGGCCGACATGAGAAAAAAATTCCCCTCTGCAAAGTACTATAAAGATTACCGGGAGATGCTTGACAAAGAAGCAAAATCCATTGATGCCGTAATGGTAACCACGCCGGACCACATGCATTATATGCAGACCATTGCAGTTATGCAGCTGGGAAAGCATGTATATACAGAAAAACCCCTGACGCACGACATTGCTGAGGCGCGTTTACTAACGGAGGCAGAGCAACAATACAAGGTGGTTACCCAGATGGGGAATCAGGGCAGCAGCGGGGATGCCACCCGAATGGTGGAAAGCTGGGTGCAGAAAGGCGTACTGGGAGACGTACATACCGTTCACGTATGGACCAACCGCCCAGTCTGGCCGCAAGGTATTCCCCGGCCAACAGGCATCGATCCCGTTCCTGCCGAACTTAATTGGGACCTGTGGTTGGGTACCGCCCCGAACCGGGAATTCAACAAAGCTTATTTGCCCGCCACCTGGCGCGGATGGTGGGATTATGGCACCGGATCATTGGGAGATATGGGTTGTCATTTTATGGATGTGCCTTTTAGGGCTTTGCGATTGGGATATCCGGAAAAAGTAGAGTGCAGTGTCACGGGGGTTTGGTCCGGATTTTTCCAGGAGGCGGATTATCATGAGAGTTGCCCCCCATCTTCCAAGGTGCATATCCAGTTTCCGGCCAGGGACAATATGAAACCGGTGGAGATGATCTGGTACGATGGGGGCATTCAACCCAAAAGACCGGTTGAACTTGGCCCA
>Ga0164293_10002239_pt1 | contig 16393 bp, 18 predicted proteins | sample GEODES118metaG_FD_111487 | JGI IMG/M metagenome (GOLD analysis project Ga0164293, IMG submission 111487) | Eutrophic lake water microbial communities from Lake Mendota, Wisconsin, USA - GEODES118 metaG | ecosystem: Environmental > Aquatic > Freshwater > Lake | place: USA: Lake Mendota...
CACCAGGACAACACACATTCATAACGATGGTAAAGTGTAGCATCGAAAAATTGAGCCAGGCATGAAGATATCGAACACATGGCCATACATCTATGGTGCTGGCACAAGAAAAATCCTGCCACTTTATCGGCGCCTGCAACGACCAGCCCCAGGCGTCCTTCGCAGCCAGGCTGGCATGTCCCAACCCTGAGCCGATCATTCCCGCCTCAGACAAGCACTGCTTCAAAAAAGCCCAAACCGGTAGTCATGCCTGACACCACAAAAAAAATCGCTCTGCTAAATCACACAGATCTGCAAGGGCACCACTTTGGATGTTCCCGGGTGATGCGCCTGCTGGAACAAGGCCTGACCAGCAGAAACTGTGAAATTATTGGCAGACTCGACGGCAAGCTCGACTGGCGCACGGATCAGGCATGTCTTGACATTCTTAGGCAAGCCGATGCCATCGTGATCAATGGCGAAGGCACTCTCCACCATGGACGAAAGAAAGCAAGTTGGCTGATGAGTGTTGCCAGTCATCCAGTCACTCAAAACAAAGAGCTAGCCATTGTAAATACACTTTATCAAGACAATCCCAGCCACTGGATCCCGCTCGCCAAAGCATTCACCCATCTGTACGCAAGAGACAACCGCAGTGCTAAGCATCTCAGCGATCATGCGGGGCGGTCGGTCCCTTTCTTTGGTGATCTTTCGACCAGCGAGATTGATCCAAGAGCGCACATCCCACACCCCCGCGATCTTGTCACGGTCAGCGACTCAGTGAATCGAGCGGTTGCCGACAAACTGTGCCGATTAGCCCAGGAGCTGGAGAGATCAACGGCCGTAGCCCTGATGCCACTGACACGCACCTTGAGGGAGGAGAATCCCTACTCCGCATGGCCCCTGCGCATGGGCCGAAAAAAATCAGTGCAGGCCAGGCAGTTCCTCAGAGAGAAGCGATTTCCGCTGCTGAGGTTCGTTCACTCAGAACCGGAATTTCTGGACACCCTGTTAAGGAGCAAGCTATGCATCACCGGTCGCTTCCATGGCGTGTGCCTTTGCCTGGCGACAAACACTCCATTTATTGCAGTCACGTCTAACAGCTGGAAAATCGAAGCACTCTTTGAAGATGCCGGCATCGACTGGCGCCGACTCGTGGGAATCAACGACTTAAATCACAAGATGATCACCGAGGAAGATTGGCAATTCAGCGATGAAGAGAAACTAAATATCTCCAGCTTTCTATCACGCTCCCATGCCGGCGCAGCAGCAATGTTCGAATCCATAGCAGGCTCACGCCAACCAGGGATGCCCAGCGAAAGCCCGTAGAGATCCAAGCATGTACTGAGCAGCATAATAAATCCAATACCGAAGTGATTGCGCACCGCCCCACAACCCAATTACACGCATCGCATCTGCATGCTGACCAGTCTTGGCAATCATTTTGACAAGGCGGAACAAGAGAAAGATCCTGAGCTGATCCCTGGCCAGCAACTCTGAATGATGCTTTCTCATAATACGCTCAAAGTTATGCGCACGCTCCAGCCAACTCGTTGATCTCGTCACCGAAGCACGCTCACCAGTGGAGAGCGACGCGTGAGTGCGCACCATAACACCGATTTTTGGCGAATAAATACCGACCACTGATCTGACGATCAGCGAAACAGTGAAGTCAGTATCTTCGTTGACACTCAATGTTTCATCAAGGCCGCCCAGCTCTAGATAGAGGGCACGACGTATCCAGAAACCACAGCCAAGGCCCGCAAGTCGCTTTGTAATCGGTAAATCAGAAAGATACACGCCCTGTGCCACACAAAACTCAAGCAGAGGAAAATCATGGGTCAAGCCACTGAATCGCTTGATCGCGCTGAATCCATAGGCGACCAAAGAATCTCGATCGACCATCTCACGAACCCAGTGTATATAACCAGGGAGCAAAAGATCATCATCATCCAAAAAAACGATCAGCTCACCAGCAGCCACATCCACGCCCGAATTGCGGCTACCCGAAGCCCCTGAGCAGCGAGAGTTCAGATGGATATGCAGTCGGTCATCCCGGATGTCTCTGAGGGCATCAGCCGCTGAAACAACTGAATGATCATCCACGACGATCACTTCACCCACAATCCCCCTCAGAGCATGAAGAGCTGAAGCTACGGCCTCTCGTAGGAAGATCGGCCTGTCTCGAGTGGGAATAACGATGCTGACATCGCAGCTTGGCCTAGGCTGCAAGATCGGCCCACCTCAGCTGTGTATTGCGACTGACTGGATGCAGCAGCCGCTTGCCGAGAACAGCATCAAACTCATAGCCAGGAATCTCACCCGAGCCAGGACGGCGAGCCCAGATATCCTGCTCAGTGATCACGTGGCCAGCGGGTAGATCGCGATCTGCAACGATGCTTGCACGAGCAAACTGATAGACATCTTCCTCAGGAGCGCTACGCCGCTTGGGATTCTGAGAAGCAATCCAGATCTCCTTACTACGATCAATCAAGAAGCGAAGTTCAGCTGGATCCATTGAACAGGAAATATCTGGACCTTTGCGGTAGCGACTATCTGTGAAGTGGCGCTCGAGAATACAGGCTCCCAAAGCCACTGACGCCAGCGCCATCTCCGGTCCAATCGAATGGTCGGAAAATCCGATGGTTGCATCAGGGAACGCCTCACGAAGCTCCGTCACTCCTCGGAGACTAACGATTTCAGGAGGACTTGGATAAAGATTGGTGCACTCCAACAAAGCATAATCAATTCCTGCTTCATCAAGGATCTGCACACTGGCCCGTAGCGACTCGATCGTTTGCATGCCCGTAGACATGATCACTGGCTTACCTTTACGAGCGATATGTCGTATCAAGGGCAAATTATCAGCCTCACCAGAGCCAATCTTGTAGGCCGGAACGTCGAGCTCTTCGAGAAAATCAGCGGCAGCGCGAGAAAAAGGGGTGGAAATCCAGATCAGACCGAGACTCTCTGTATAGCGCTTGAGCTCAGCCTCCTCCTCCAGCGAAAGTGCACAGCTCGCCATCACCTCCCAAATGGAGACATCGGCATTGGGGGGAAAGATACTCTTGGCTTCATCGGTCATTTCATCCTCAAGGATGTGCGTTTGGTGCTTGACCATTTCGCACCCTGCCGCCGCAGCCAACTGCACCATGTGCTTGGCGACCGCGAGGTCTCCACCATGGTTGATACCAATTTCAGCAATCACCAGGGGCGGGACTTCTGTCGAGATGCTGCGACCGGCAATCTGCATCACGACCGAGACACCCACACAATCGATCTAAACGCTAGCAGTCAGGGAAACCGCTGCTGCATCACCAAGATCATCAAGCGCTGCTTTGAGCTGCTGACGTTGCTCCTCAAAGTCGGCCTCAGGTGAGCAGCACCTCGGCGCTCCTAACGCCAGCACATGCCGGGCAAAAGGCAGGGGCACAATGCTGCGGTCCCAGGAGCGCAACTGCCGTTGGCTGGAGCATGCGAGCGACACAGGCACGACAACATGGCCCGATTGCCTGGCTAGCTGGATCAATCCGCTCTTCACAGATCGGGCCGGCCCCCTGGGACCGTCGGGCGTGATGACCACTGACTGGCCCTGCTGCAGACAGCGCAGCAGCTGCCGGTAGGCCTGCATGCCTCCCCGCGTCGACGATCCCTCCACGAGATGCACGCCGCGCAGGCGAGCCGCCACACCCACGATGCGGGCGTCGCGATGGCTACTCAACAACACCGCAACAGAACGGCGCTCGTAGCGCCGCAGCATCGGCATGAAAAAAACATGACAGTGCCAGAGCGCATAGATCACTGGCAGACGCTGCTCTCGAACGAGGCGATCCACTTCGGGATCCACCAACAGCCGGATCCGGCATGTGCGCAAGATCAGCTCCCCATAGGCGTTGAGCAGGAATCCAGCCAGATTGGCCAAGGCTGGATTGTTGAACAGAGTGCGCTTTTTCTTACGTGGCACGGTGTTATAGAAAAAACCCTCGAGCGAATGGCTTAAAACCATTCACTCGAGGGTGGAATCCAAACTGGATGATCAAAACTCAGGCAGAACCAACGCCCACATAGGAGCCGTAGAAGAACAGGCCCACCACAAAGATCACGGCCATGCCGCCGGCGGTGGCCACGAGCCAGAGCGGCAACACGCCTTCAGTCCAGCGGGAACGCCAGGCCACAGCCGGACGACCATCGGGCAAACGGTCGGGAATCCGGCCGTCGGGGAGATTTGACTTCTTGCCGCTCATCAGGGTTCCTCCGGATCAGTTGAAGAAGTAGCTGGAAAACAGCACACCAGTCACGAAAACCAGCAGCAGACCCAGATAGAGGCTGGTGCGGTTCAGCTCAACCGGCAGGTTGTTGGGATTGGGATTGCGCTGCATGATCAACGACGGATGAACTGCATGGCGGCTAGGGCGCCGAGGAAGAACACCGTGGGAATGCCGAGGGCATGCACGGACAACCAGCGCACCGTGAAGATCGGGTAGTTGCGCGGGGTGGTGGGAGCAGGGACTTGAGTCATGGCTTATTGCAGGCGCAGGTCGAGTTGGCTCTTGCCTTCGTAGCGCTGACTCACCACGGGAGCCTTCGACTCCTGGGCCTGGAAGTAGGCGTCGGGACGGGGCGTGCCGAAGGCGTCGTAGGCCAGACCGGTGGACACAAACAAGAATCCGGCCAGGAAGATCGCCGGCAGGGTGACGGCGTGGATCACCCAGTAACGGATGCTCGTGATGATTTCAAAGAACGGGCGTTCACCCGTAGAGCCGGCAGCCATGGCACCAAGCGTTCAGCCGGTTGATCCTAGGGGTCGACAGGTGCCGGACGGGATCGTCGGGCGGGCTTGGTTACAGAAGTTGGCCAGCCCGCCCGAAGGGCCTCAGCCCACCCAGCGCAGCAGGGAGCCACGCTCGCCCAGCACGAAGCCCTTGTCTGGGGAGGGGAAGACGATGCGGGTGAAGTTGGAGGGCTGCTGGGCGCCCACAGGGTCCTTTTCCCAGCTCTTGCCGCCATCGGCGCTCACCAGCAGGGTGCCGCTGCCGCCCCCGGTCCAGAGCTCGCCGCGGGGATCCCAGGCCAGGTCGAGGTAGCCGTAGCCGTTGGTAATCGGGATCACCGGCTTGCTCCACTGCTCGGGATCGGCGGGATCGGGGTTGAAGCGCAGCTGGGCGCCTCGGGCCAGCATCCACAGGGCCCCATCGGGCTGGAAGCCCATGGACTGCAGCCGCTGGCTGCTCACCCGCTGGTGCACCTGCCAGGTGGGCTCACCGGGGTTCCAGGTGGAGAAGAAGTTGCCCAGGCTGCTCACGCTCACATAGCGGCCGTCGGGGTTGCGACGCAGCTCCCGCACGGCACCGGCCGCGTCCGTCACCAGGGCCTGCCAACTGAGGCCACCATCGGCGGTGGCATACACCGCTCCAACGTTGGTGGCGAGCTCGGCCCGCCCCTTGCCCAGGGCCGTGACCAGGTAGGGCTCGCCGGGCAGCTTGGTGTCGAGGAACAGGCGACTCCAGTTGCGGCCGCCATCGGTGCTGTGCAGCATCAGGCCGGGCTGACCGGCGATCCAGCCTTCCTGGCCGTCAAAGTCGACGCTGATCAGGCGGAAATTCTCCTCCGCCGGCAGATCCAGGCTGCGCTCCTCCCAGCTGGCGCCCCCGTCGTCGGTCTCCAGGATCAGGCGGTTGCTGCCCACCAGGAAGCCATGGCTGGCATCGGTGAAGGCCACGGCCAGTGGATTGGAGCGGGTGTTCAGCTCCACCGGCTGCCAGGGACTGGTGGCGGCCGTCGGCAGTCCGGTGGTCACGCAGCCACCCAGGCCGAGACCCAGGGCCAGCACCAGCACGAGATTGAGCAGGGCCCTGTGGCGCAGTGCCTGGGGCAACAGCGCGGCAAGGCGGGAGAGGGGAGACCGGTTCATCGGTGAGCGAGCGGAGCTCAGCGCAGGGAATAGAGGGAAAGGAAGAAGGCGATCGCCAGGGCGAAGCCGCCGAAGATCAGCACATTCTTCTGGCCGGGGGTGAGCCGATTGACGCCCAGACCGAAGTTGAGGTTTTCCTCAAAACCGCTGGGCTTGTTGCGGGGACCGATGTCGCGGAAGGCACCCACCCTGCTGCGGCACACCGGGCAACGGAAGCTGATCGGATCGAGCTCGGCAAAGGCGGTGCCTGAGACGATGCCGAGCTTGGCAACCCCCTCGGCGGGGTCGTACACGAAGCCGCAGCTGCGGCACTCGAAGCGGTGGGTCGCCGGATCGTCGAGCGGCTCCTGCGGCTCCGCTGCAACGCCAACCCGGCTGCCGCCCCCAGCCTCAGGAGTGGCAGAGCCTTCAACGGCTGACGTCGCCTGCGGAGCTGCTTCGCCCCCCGAGGCGATCTCCGGACCGGGCTCCAGCTGCGAGCCGGGCTCAACCTGCGAGCCGGGCTCAGTCTGGAGACTGGGCTCTACCTGGGGATCGGTGCTGCTCATGCGCGAACCACGCCAGGGGACAGAACTCTATCGACCATCCTCGGGGCCACAGGTGCCAGACTGCGCGCCTGGTTGGGCAGGCCCGCATGTTCGTGCTCTCCGGCTACGACGCCTTCCTCGGATTCCTGCTGATTTCAGCAGCCGTACCGGTGCTGGCGCTGGTGGCCAACAAACTGCTGTCGCCCAGGAGCAGGGCAGGGGAGCGGGAGCTCACCTATGAGTCGGGCATGGAGCCCATTGGCGGAGCGTGGATCCAGTTCAACATCCGCTACTACATGTTTGCCCTGGTCTTCGTGATCTTCGACGTGGAGACCGTGTTTCTGTACCCCTGGGCGGTGGCCTTCCACCGCCTGGGTCTGCTGGCCTTCATTGAGGCCCTGATCTTCATCGCCATCCTGGTGGTGGCGCTGGCCTACGCCTGGCGCAAGGGCGCCCTCGAATGGAGCTGACGGAGCGCAAGCGATGAGCATCACCCCAGCCAACCCCGGATCCGCCCCGAGCATCAACGCCCTGCGCGACCTGCGCGAGGCCAGCTGCAGTCCAGTCGGCTCCCCCAAGGTCACCTCGGACCTGTCCGAGAACGTGATCCTCACGACCCTCGACGACCTGCACAACTGGGCCCGGCTCAGCAGCCTCTGGCCCCTCCTCTACGGCACCGCCTGCTGCTTCATTGAATTCGCGGCGCTGATCGGGTCCCGCTTCGACTTCGACCGCTTCGGCCTGGTGCCCCGCTCAAGCCCACGCCAGGCCGACCTACTGATCGTGGCCGGCACCGTGACCATGAAGATGGGCCCGGCGCTGGTGCGGCTCTATGAGCAGATGCCAGAGCCCAAGTATGTGATCGCCATGGGCGCCTGCACGATCACCGGCGGCATGTTCTCGGCCGACTCCACCACGGCCGTGCGCGGCGTGGACAAGCTGATCCCCGTGGACCTCTACCTGCCCGGCTGCCCGCCGCGCCCCGAGGCGATCTTCGATGCGGTGATCAAGCTGCGCAAAAAGGTGGGCAACGAAGCCCTTGCCGAGCGCGGCAATCTGCAACAGACCCACCGCTACTGCACGGTGGCCCATGAGATGAAGGCCGTGGAGCCGATCATCACCGGGGCCTACCTCAGCGCCGAAACCCAGCAGCGGGCCCTGGCAGCCGCCGCCGGCTTGCCGATGGGTGTGGCCGCTGAGCCGGCCGCCCAAGCCGCCATCCCTGCCCCCCTGCCCAGTTCGAGCGATGCCTGAAGAGACTCCTGCAGCCATCCCCGCAGGCCAAGACTCACCCCTTGCCGCGCCGGCCGCCGGCCCGGTGAGCCAGTGGCTGAGTAGCCAGGGCTTCGACCACCAGGTGCTGCCTCCCGATCACCTCGGCATCGAGGTGATCGGCGTTGAGCCTGCTTTCCTGCCCCTGCTGGCAACGGCCCTCAAGGCCCAGGGTTTCGACTACCTGCAGTGTCAGGGGGGCTACGACGAGGGCCCCGGAGGTCGGCTGGTGAGCTTCTACCACCTGGTGAAGCTTGGCCCCCTTGCCGATGCAGCCAACCAGAGCGGAGCCCTGCCAGCCGAAGTGAAACCGGAAGAGGTGCGGCTGAAGGTGTTCCTAGAGCGCAACGGCGACCTCACCATCCCCACTCTCTATGGCCTGTTCCGCGGCGCCGACTGGCAGGAACGCGAAACGTTCGACATGTTCGGCATCAGCTTCGAGGGCCATCCTCACCCCAAGCGGCTGCTGATGCCGGAGGACTGGAAGGGCTGGCCGCTGCGCAAGGACTACGTGCAGCCCGACTTCTACGAGATGCAGGACGCCTACTGAATCACGCCTGTTACCCCTTTTGTTTCCTGTAGAAGCGCATCACCGCCAGGGCCAGTGAGCGGGGATCGTGTCTCAGGGTTGCGGTGGGGCGGGCTCCCTGCAGCGGAGCGAGCATCACGGCATAGCCCTGACGCCGCAGCTGCCGGGCGTCACAGTCGACCGGCTCGGCGCCCTGCTGCCGGTAGCGCTCCAGCAGGGGAGAGTCGTCGAGAGCTTCCTGGGCCAACACTGCGGTGAACAGCCGTTCCTCCACCCCGAGGCTGGCCAGCTGGGCCTCGATGGCCCGCAGGTGTCCTTCCACCGTCAGACCGTCGGTCTCACCGGGCTGGGTCATCAGGTTGCAGATGTAGAGCCGGGGAGCTTTGCTGCGGGCGATCGCGGCCACCAGTTCAGGCACCAGAAGGTTGGGCAGCAGGGAGGTGTAGAGGCTGCCGGGGCCGAGCACGATCAGATCGGCATGGGCAATCGCCTCGATCGCCCGGGGAAGGGCCGGCGGTCGCTCAGGGATGCAGCCAAGCCGCACAATCGGCGACGGAGCGTGCCCGATCCGGGATTCCCCCTCGATGCGCTCACCGTTCTCGAGTTCGGCCCAGAGGCGCACATCGGCATTGGTGGCCGGCACCACCTGACCCTGCACGGCCAGCACCCGGCTGGAGGCGGTGATCGCCGTCTCCAGGCTGCCGGTGATGGCCGTGAGCGCAGAGAGGAACAGGTTGCCGAAGCTGTGGCCCTCGAGGCCGCCGCCAGCACGGAAGCGGTACTGGAACAGACGGGTGAGCAGGGGCTCCTCCCGGGCCAGGGCCGCCAGGCAATTGCGGATATCTCCAGGCGGCTGAACCCCCAGTTCACGGCGCAACACGCCACTGCTGCCACCGTCATCGGCCACGGTGACGATGGCGGTGAGGTTGGAGCTGTAGCGCTTCAGGCCGCTCAACAACGTGGAGAGGCCGGTGCCACCGCCGATCGCCACGATGCTGGGACCACGGTTGAGCCGGCCCTGAGCTGCCAGGGCATCCACCAGCAAGGTTCCCTTCTCGGGCGCCAGGGCCTGCTGGATCGTGCCGAAGCTGCGGCTCTGGCCCAGCCAGATCAGCAGGGCGCCGATGGCCAGCACCAGCGGCCCGGTGATCTCCCGCGGCAACACGGTGGTGATGTTCTTGAGCAGCCATTGGATGCCGGAAAGCGTCCAGTAGATCGGCTGCAGATCGGCCCAGATCGCCGTGCCAAGGAGCAGGATGATCAGCCCCAGACCCGAGGTGAGCACCCAGCGCTTCACCACCAGACCCGGCTGAAGCCAGCGCACCGCCCGGCGAGAGCGGCTCATCAGATCCCGCTGGCGCAGATCGCCTCGGCCCACCCAGTCAGGGCGGGCCAGTCGACGCCGCAGGCGCCGCGACTTTGAGACCGACCTCTGCGGGTTCAAGGGAGCGGGCCTCCGGGTCGGAGGGTGGAGGTCTCTGAACTGTAGAAAGACTCCTGCAAAGCGCCAGGATGGCCGTGGTTCAGGCCAGGAGACGGGTGGCGGCTGACAGCAATGGGAGCGGGGGCGGAACTGGCCTGAGCCCTGGCGAGCAGCCCCCCCTGGCCCGCATGGACAACCTCAGCGTGCGCTGGGGAAGCCGCACCGTGCTCGACCGGGTGAACCTGAGCCTGGCCGCCAGTGAGCGATTGGTGGTGGTCGGCCCCTCGGGAGCCGGCAAGTCGACAGTGCTCCGCCTGCTGGCCGGGCTGCTGCTGCCCAGCAGCGGTCGCCTGGAGCTGCACGGCGTGCCCCAGACGTACCTGCGACTGGATCAGCGCCATCCACCCGATGTGCGCCTGGTGTTTCAGAACCCGGCCCTGCTCGGCTCCCTCACCGTTGGCGAAAACGTGGGCTTCCTGCTCTATCGCTTCAGCCGATTGAGCGAGCGGGAGATCCGTGAACAGGTGCGGTCTGCCCTGGAGGCGGTGGGCCTCTCCGGTATCGAGGAGCAAATGCCTGGGGAACTCAGTGGCGGCATGCAGAAGCGCGTGAGCTTTGCCCGGGCCCTGATCCAGGACCCCACCCGCAAGCAGGACCAGATGCCGCTGCTGCTGTTCGACGAACCGACCGCCGGCCTCGATCCCGTGGCCTGCACCCGCATTGAGGACCTGATCGTGAGCACCACGGCCATGGCCCAGGCCAGCTCGGTGGTGGTGAGTCACGTGCACAGCACGATCGAACGCTCGGGCACCCGGGTGGTACTGCTCTACGAGGGTCACTTCCGCTGGTGCGGCAGCGTGGAGGAATACCGCACTACCACCGATCCCTACGTGGTGCAGTTCCGTAGCGGTAGTCTGCGCGGACCTATGCAGCCAGCGGAGCTGTAGTTGATGCGCCAGCCGATGCGCCGCAGTATCCGCGAAGCCCTTGTGGGGTTCTCCGTGCTGGCGGCCGTCACCAGCGCCGTGGGCCTGGGCATGTGGATTCGGGGTATGTCGCTCAGCCGCGACAACTGGACAATCCGCGCCAGTTTTGCTGAGGCGAGCGGCCTGGCCGAGCGCTCCCCGGTGGTGTATCGCGGCGTGCTGGTGGGCACCGTGCGTCGGGTGCAGGTGACACCGGCAGCGGTGATTGCCGACCTGGAGATCAATCAGTCCAGCCTGCGGCTGGCGCGGCCCACCTATGCCCAGATCGGTGAGGCCTCCCTGTTGGGGGCGGAGGCGCAAGTGGCCCTGATCAGCACAGGCAAGCCACTGCCGGGCCAGTCACCCAGCCCCCGCTCCTCGGCATGCAACCGCAGCGTGATGCTCTGCAACGGCGACGCCATCAAGGGGGTGCAGGGGCCCAGTCTCACCAGCGTGACGACCCTGATGCACAAGCTCCTGGTCGACAGCGAACAGCAGCAGTTGGTGAGGCGCTTTGCCAACCTCAGCACCAGCGTGGATCAAACCGCCAAGGAGGCCACCACCTTCCTGGAGGAGGGCCGAGGTCTGGTCCGGAATATCGACCACTCGGTCGCCAAGCTGCAACCTTCCCTCGGCGACCTCAACGTGAGTTCGGCGCACCTGCGCCACATCCTGGCCGCGCTCGACAACCCCAAGACGATTGCCGAACTGCAGCGCACGGTGACCAACGCCCAGCGACTGACAGCGCGCTGGGATGAGGTGGGAGGCGACGTGAACAAGCTCACCGCCGACCCCAAGTTCATGGATGGCATGCGCAGCGTGGCCATCGGCCTGGGCAAGCTGTTCGATGAGCTCTATCCAGCCCAGACGGGTGCCGCCCGCGAGAGGGCAGCGGCCGAGCAGGCCGAATCACCCCGCTGATTCAGACACCAGCGATCGCCTCCATGGCGATGGCGGCGATCGCCTGATCACTCGCCTTGGGCAACTGCACGTATTTGCCACCGGCCGCCTCAGCCAGGTCCTTGCCCATGCCGCTGCCGATGAACTTGCGCTCGGTGTCGATCACCAGCAGCTTGATGCCCAGGGCCCGGTAGCGGCTGGCCACCTGCTTCACCTCCTCCTTGAGATCCACCGGCTCCTCGCCCTCCAGCTCGGGCTGGCCCAGGGAGCGGCCAAGGGGCACGTTGCCGCGGCCGTCGGTGATCGCCACCACCACCACCTGACCCAGATCACCCGTGGCCAGGGCGTTGGCGCCAACCCGGGCCGCCTGGGAGAGGCCGTGTGCCAACGGGGAGCCGCCACCGCAGGGCATCGATTCGAGGCGCCGGCGCGCGGCGGTGATCGAGCGGGTGGGGGGCAGGAGCACCTCGGCCTGCTCGCCGCGGAAGGGGATCAGGGCCACCTCGTCGCGGTTTTCGTAGGCCTCGGTGAGCAGGCGGATCACAGCGCCCTTGGCGCTCTGCATGCGGTTGAGCGCCATCGAGCCACTGGCATCCACCAGGAAGATCACCAGGGCACCGGCCTTGCGCTGCAGCTGCTTGGCGCGCAGGTCGCCGTCTTCCACCACCACCTTGCGGTGCGGTTCACGCTCGCGCCGGGATTTCTGATACGGCGCCGCCGCCCGCAGGGTGGCGTCCACGGCGATGCGCTTCACCGGGCCGCGGGGCAGCATCGGCTTCACGTAGCGGCCGCGTGAATCGCTGAACACCACGGCCCGGCTGCCGCTGCCACCACTCTTGGCCTTGGCGGCACCGAACAGCAGCAGGTCGGGGTCGATTGCCACGGCCTCGGGATCGAGCAGAAACTCCTCCGGCACCTGGGGCGGGGCCTGATCCTCGGGGGTCTCGTCCTGGTCGTCGGGCTCGTCGCTGTCGTCTTCGGGCTCGTCGGGCTCCTGCTCGTTCTCGGGCGGCTCCGGCTCCTCGGGAGGTTGCTCGCCCTGGGGCGGCGGCGGGGGCGGCGGCGGCTCCAGGGGCTGCTCGGGGTCGGGGGGCGGCAGCTGGGAAGCGCGGGGGGCGATCACCAGGCGCACGGCCACCTGCAGGTCGTCGGCCTCCACCCGGTCGCGGCCGCTGAGGGCGGCGTGGGCACGCGCCACCCGCACCGCATACAGCTCGCTGCGGTGGCCCTCCACGCCGCCGCGCAGGGCTTCATTCACCAGGTAGGCGATCTGCTCCCTGGAGATCTGCACATCCGGCAGCCACTGGCGCGCCAGCAGCAGCTGGGTGGCCAGGGCGTCGCTGTCCTCCTGCCATCTGGCGCGGAAGCTGTCGCTGGTTTCAGCGTGTTCGATGGCGGCGCGGCTGATCTCCACCCGCTGCTCCAGCTCCAGCACCTGGTTGGCGCTAAGGCAGATGGCGAAACGATCGAGCAGGTGGTCGCGCACCGCCCCTTCCTCGGGGTTGAAGGTGGCGATCAACAGACAGCGGCAGGGGTGGCTGAGGCTCAGCCCCTCGCGCTCGATCCGGTTTTCACCAGAGCCCACCGCCGCCAGCAGCAGGTTGGTGATGTTGTCGTCGAGCAGGTTGAGCTCATCCACATAGAGCACCCCCCGGTGCGCCTCGGCCAGCAACCCCGGCTGGAACACCGCCTGGCCGCTGGCCAGCGAGGCGGTGACATCCACCGAACCCACCAGGCGGTCTTCGGTGATGCCGAGGGGCACCTGCACAAACGGTGCGGGAATCACCTTGGTGGGCAGCAAGGCACTCGGGTCGCTGCCGCTGGGGTCGGCGCCCAGCTCGGTGAGCCGCTGTTGGGTGGGCGAGTCCCACTCCTCAGGGCGCTGGGGGTCGATGTTCAGCCCGGCCGGCGCCGGCTGGCCAGGGGTCGGCGTGCCCAGATCGAGCACGTCGATCGGCGGCAGCAGGGCATGCAGGCCCCGGGCCAGCACCGACTTACCGGTGCCGCGGCCGCCGGCGATCACCACCCCACCTAGGCCCGGATCCACCGCCGCCAGCAGCAGCGCCAGCTTCAGCGTGCCGTGACCGGTGATGGCGGCCAGAGGGAAGGCGCGGGCGGCGGCAGTCGAACGCTCACCTGAGGCCGAGACCGTTTCACCACTGGGGGGCATGCCTGCTGAATGGGTCATTGGCCTGAAGTCTCGCCGACCGCAGTGGCCCCTCAGGAAAACGCGCCATCAGCGCGATCAGCGATGGGTGCTTGGAGAGCAGAGCCGAGGGCCAGAGATCCCACGTAACCCTGGGGAAGATCAAGCACCCACTGACGGACCAGGGGCCATTGCCACCGCGGGCCCATAGGGACGCCAAAACCGACACCGGCCATCTTCAAACGAGCCTCAAGATGACACCAAGCCTGCAGAAATGATTGGCTTTGCAACGACTGCGGCAGCTTGCGTATCGACGACACCTGATCCGGTGGAAAGACGCGATGCACCAGAGGCTCCCACTCGAAGCATGAATCATTGCGCTCGAGATCGACGCCAACAGGGCAATTCGAATGCACGGCAATCAAGAGCAGATCGCCAGAGTGACTAACGCTGAATTGAGGCCCCGCCGCACAGAATGGCTTGCCATGCGACCCCAGGCATATTTCAACATCACCAGGATGCATCGCCGTCAAGAAACCTAGAACAACCCTGAGCAGGCCGCGCCCCAAAAGAAAGCGCTCTGCATCGGCAGCACTACGAAAGGAGCTATAGCGAAGAAGTTCGCTATCAGAAAAAGCAGCAAAGAGGCCTGCACGCAGAGAAGCATGCACTCCATCGCGACGATCAACAGATAAAACGACTGGCCCGTCAGAGACATCTAAACAGTGCCGCATAGAAGAGGGGACCGGTCTCTCCAGCCGCCAAGGAGTCACCTTCAGAATCGGCATCGAGAGGTCGCTACCGAACACCGACTCACCAAACAAGGGAACCACGCACTATCTGGAAAACCCAAGGACCGAAGCTTCAACAACATGCCCCTTAACGACCCTTGCAAGACCCTCAACATTGACAGACTGGAAGAAGGCGCCGTGAGCACCAGAAACAATGGAAACTTGGAATCCACCCTTGAATGCCTTTTTTAACCGCGAACGAATCACAGATCGATAAATAGCGGGGGCAAGTCTTTTCGTGATCCGAAGAATCCTGGATTCAGGCCTATAAAAAGAAGAGAAGGGGTTAAACCGACTCTCATCACCCCATATCAGAACAACTGGGCCGTCCCAGTTGAGCATTCCTTGCTCAATTTCCTGCATACATAGCTCCATCATGATCAACCGCTGAACCTGGCGGCCACAGCCAACAAGCTGGCGAGCAATCGCGTTGGCAATCCATGCAGACTGACAATTACCTCCAACAACAAGAGGCTCACCGAGCGGCACATGATCTAACACCTCTCTTGAGTACAAGCCAGCCACAATTGCTAGCAGCGGTGGCTGGCCGTAGATAGTCGCTGCATCATCACAGCCATGGAGAGAGCGCATTCCATACAGACTGACCTCAGGTGAAAGACAGCCTGCTAAGGCCTCGTGCTCATGAGACCCCTGAAAACACCAAAAAAGACGACACTGGGAGCAAGGATCTCCCAGTAAATGGACAAATTGATGGCCAGGCGAAAGCTGACCGGGCCATCTCTGCAGAAAAATCTGCTGCTGGCTGAGAAAACGGCGGATGGGAGGCGGCAAAGCAAGTGCCTCTATCGACCTTTCAGAACTCCCAGCACAGGCGTGATCCTCGGGAAGGGCAGAGGGATCGGCGCTTAGCTTGCTACAAAGCCGCTGGACCGTTGGATGCGAGAAAAAGAGATAGATCGGAACCTCGAGCCCAAGTCGCTCACGAACGAGCTGATCAACTCTCATCGTGAGCAGGGAGTGGCCACCGATGGCAAAGAAGTTGTCGGTGCTGCCAAAATCACTGTGCCCTAGCACCTCAGTCCAGATGGCATACAGCTGACGCTCAAGATCGGTGGCGGGAGGAACGCGCTGGGGAAGATTTGAGGCAAACGATGGTGTTGGCAGAGCCCTGCGATCCAGCTTGCCGTTTGAGGTGAGGGGCAAGCTATGAAGCTCTAGAAACGCTGAGGGCACCATGTAGGCAGGCAAACGTTCAGTCAGGAAATCGCGCAGCTGGGCAACTGAAATTGAGGCAGCCGATAGATTTCGAACGTAATAAGCAACAAGGCGTGGATCCTCCGCAATATCCTCCCTTGAGAGAACAACGACATTACAGATAGAGGGATGAGCAGACAGCTCAGCCTCCACGGCCTCCATCTCAACCCGCAAGCCGCGCACTTTTACTTGCTGGTCACACCGCCCAAGAAACTCAACAGTGCCATCTGGCAAGCGAAATCCCAAATCTCCCGTTCGATAGAGAAGGCTCTCAGCACAGTCACCCCAAGGATTGGACCGGAAACATTGAGCAGTCAACTCGGGGGCGCCAAGATAGCCGCGTGACACGCCCAAACCACCGATGTGTATTTCTCCGGGTGCCCCTAGAGGCACAGGCCGTCCACATGCATCTAGAAGGTGAACTTGGGTGTTTCGAATCGGCAGTCCCAGATTTCGCCCACTATGGCTTATGACCTCACCAGATGCGATCGTTAAACACTCAATAGAGGCCACCATGGAGTAAACCGTGCTCTCCGTGGGACCGTAGTAGTTATAGATTTTGCGAACGTGCCGAAGGCGCCCGATCTTGTCCAGCAATGGGGCAGGAATGGACTCACCGCCAAGACCAATGACCCGAATTGATAAAGGCAGTTCAGCAGTCTCAAGTAAAGCCCTCAGCGCTGACGGCACCGTGCCTATGGCGGTTGGCTCAGGCCCTTGATTGCCTCGCACCAC
>Ga0164293_10002242_pt1 | contig 16387 bp, 21 predicted proteins | sample GEODES118metaG_FD_111487 | JGI IMG/M metagenome (GOLD analysis project Ga0164293, IMG submission 111487) | Eutrophic lake water microbial communities from Lake Mendota, Wisconsin, USA - GEODES118 metaG | ecosystem: Environmental > Aquatic > Freshwater > Lake | place: USA: Lake Mendota...
AGAATTAGAACCAGAATTAGAACCAGAATTAGAACCAGAAATAGAACTATTCTTTGTATAATCAACATCTAATAAGTAACCAAAAGCAATCTTAACAAATATAAATGAAATTACAATTACCAAAATAAATGTTATCATTTCCTTCACAAAGTTTGTTATTTTTAATTTTGAGTTTCCATTAACTGGCAAAAATTTTGTTAAAAAATCAATGTTTAACTTTCTTAAAACTATTACAATTAAAGGAATAATAATATCCCCCACTAATGATTGTATACCATCTTTCGCTGCTAAAGCTATACAAACTCCGGCTACGGTTCCTACAATATTATTATCAATAATAAACTTTTTTATTTGACTAAACTCATTATCAAAATGGTTTTTAATAACTGACATATCTAATATATCATAATAAAAATAAAATATTAGTTATATGATAAAAATAAATTACTAAATTATTCATTTAATTATCTTATAATATGTTATATATGTCATTAACTACTTTTAAAAAGAAATCTGTCATTCAATATGGCGCAAAACGCTCTGGAAGTGCTCCTGGTGGTGTTTGGTTACCGCAAGGACCTTTTGGGCACGCTACTATAGCTTTACAACAAGCATTGCAAACATACGGTCCTGTTGGTTTTTCTATTAATGGTGGTCATAGAAATGTCGGATATGTTGGTAAAAGCTACGCAATGTCCAAATCTGGAACTCCTTACAGAGGAACTCAGCCTATTGGTTTTGGAGGAACTTATGGAAAGTATCCATCGGCTACATTAGTCGGACAATATAGCGGTGCCGTTCCTAATGCCGGAAGTAAACAAGCTGCCGTTCAACCTCTTCTTAACTCTAGCGAGGTTAATACAATGGGAACCCAATATATTTATGTTAAACCATCTGTTTTATCGACTAAAGGTATGTTGGAAAAACGATACAGATGGGCTTATAATGGTCAATATCCAAACTACTGGGTTCAGCCTGTATATACCGGAAATCAAACCGATAGCAGTAGTCAAGGATTATATGTACAAAATTTGGCTGCTGCTAACAATTGTAATCTTAAAGTCAATAATGTTGGAACATATGAAGGGCATGTTGTGGGTTGTGGTCCTACATTATGTACTCCTGGTCGTTCAACTGCTCGATTCAAGTTTAATGATATGGCTCGCAATGCTCCATATACCAAGACACTTTATCAACCGGTTTCTTATGGTCAATATAATTTGTATTTGACTCGAGGCTGTAATAATCCCGTTGGTCCTCAAAAACCTTTCCCTTTTGCAGTTCAAACTGGTACTGGTATTAAAACTGGTGGTATACGTATGACCAGTGTTGGTAACGCTTGTGGAACATCCAATATTTATTTGACACCTCCAGCTTGGTATTGGACACCAACATCAGACCCAAATATAAGTCAAGAACCTCAAACATCACCATTTACAAATCAATAAAAGTTAAATAATATATACTCATTAAATATAAATATATATTATGGAAGGAAATACAAAATTAGCTATAGGTAGTCCTACAAGCCCAAGTAGTGAAGAAATTTTAGAAAAACTTGAAGCTCTTATTGAACCAAAAGAAGAATCTGGAGATGTAGAAGAATACAAAATAACTATATTGGTATTAACTATTTCTCACGGTGAAAAAATTATATTAAGACCTCATATAAGTGATTTAAATGAATTTGAAGATTATGAGAGAGAATTAAAAGGACTACCGTGGTATACATTTGTTGAAAAAACTTACATATATGGTTATGCTCCATTTGGAAATGTATGTTTAATAAGTCACAATCCGAATGAAATTTGGAGTAGACCTGAGACGAAACTTGGTTTTCAAAAAACTCTTAATAGCTTGTCAATCGACACAACAAATAGAAAAACGTTTGCAAAAACTGTTAGTCAAGTAAATACTGATTTTATAACCAGACCTGTATCACGATCAGAAACAAGTCCAGCAAAACCAAGAGGTGTTATTATGGCAGAGATGTTTAAAACAGATAAAGATCGTCATTCGGAAAATATGCCAATAAAAGGAATAATGAATCCAATGACAATGCGTTTGGAAATAGTTCCATCTCTTTATGTTTTATCAGGAAAAAATACGGATAGAATAGAGGAATATATTAAACAAGACCCATCTACATTCATGGCTTCACAAGACCGTTATTCGGGAATTTTTGTTTCTGTTCTTTCAGACAATAGAGATAATACTTATGAATTCCCATCATTATTTAATTTGGCTGATGGAAGACATATAATGGAAATTTTTCAACGACTAAAAAATCAAATTCCTGGTATAAATATTGATACTGTTGATGGTAGTGAGTTATACAAAGTAATTCAGGATTACATTAATTATTGGAATAGAACTTATGGAAGACCTATGTTAGATATAAGATTTGGAATGAATGGTTACCAAATACGAGATAAAACAACTGGAAAAATCAAGTCACCAAGTTATTTTATGTTAACACAATTGAACACAATGAATGTATATGTAATAGCAAATTTAGTGTTTGATTTTTTAGCATCAAAAGAAAAAGAACCAAACGGGGTATATAGAAAGGATATAGAAATATGGGTAGAAGAATTAAAAGAGAAAAATTCGAAAATAATTAATATTTCTACTGCTTGTGAAGGAGTTAATCCAGCTAAAATTAGTATGCCAACTATACAAGATATTACCCCACATATAAATCGTAATAGTATAAGCCGAAGTATAACTCAAAATGAAACTGAAAAAGGTGGTCCAGATATTATAAATTTTGATGATTTAGATGAATATATTTCAAATTTTGAAGAGAAAGTAGTAGAAGAAGCCGAAGGTCTACGTTCTTGGAAAGCAAGGAGAAGAAGAACCATTAAACGAAGTAAAAGGAAAACAAGAACTAAGAAACGAAGTACAATGAAAAAATATAAAAATAATAAGAAACGTAAGGATTATAAAAAATAATAAATAATAAATAAAATAAACATAAATATTTTTTTTATATTTATTAAATAATGGTAACAAAAGGAGCATTCGGTTATATAATTGGTAAAAAGAAACGACTTATGCCTGTTAATGATGACGCCGATTTACTTTGGCAAATATTGGTTAGAGAGATTTATGTATTAATGAAACATTTTGTAACCAAAGAAGAGCTTCAAAAAGCATTTGAAGCAATTGTTGTCGCGAAAAATAAGCCAAAAGCGGAGCAAATTGAACAATGCAAATGTTTTACCGACTTTGAAAATGAAGGTGAATCTAAAGATGGTGAATGGTCTTCTTTATTGAGATATTGCCAAAGCAGCTTTATTAATGTTTTAGAAGCGGGTCATATTTTAAACGAAAAAACAGATATATATGGTCACATTTTTCTACTTGATTTCAATAAAGGCGAGGTTTCATTTTATTTTAAGGACTGTGACGGCAAAAATAATGAACTTGACACCGCCAAAATAGAGGAAATTATGGATTTTGACGATATGCCGACTAAAAGTTACACTGAAATTATTAAAGAAACACGTGACAGATTCACTGTATTTTATGAAAATATTACAAAAGTCCACACCGAAATTGAAAAATTGAATAAATTATTGGCAGAATCAAAGCGTCAAGGTGCGGCAAATATTGAAGAGAAGGTAGATAAATTATTGTATGAAATGAAGATAGAAGAGAGAAAACTAAATCTTGGACGCCGGGTTTTTTATAACAGATTAAAGGTGTTGGATTTAATTGAAGAGGAAAACCAATGAAAATAAAGTTAAAGATGTAAATATTTAATTAAAAGAATATAAACATTTGTTTAATTATATTATTATAAAGTATAATGGCGCAATTTTATAATAGTAATAGTAATAATATCATTTGTAATGCAATTAATATGTTACTTAACACATATGAAAAGGTAATGGTTTTAAAAGTGTTTGTCGATTCTAACGATGAGAATCTAAAATTTACATATATTAACGCAGCAAATACACATAATAATAAAGTTATACATTTACAAGAGCATATTGACGCTGGGTTTGATTTGTATGCTCCCGGGAATCAAGGTGAAGCGTTAGACCGTTATGGAATTGATTTACCGTTTTTTGGTCCCGGAAGAGAAGACAGAAATCCTGTGAATAAGCTGGATTTTATGGTATCTTGTTCAGCGCAAATGATAACTGATGGAGCCAAATGTTTTAACACTGGTTACTATATGTATCCGAGGTCATCATTGTCTAAAACGCGTTTGCGTCTGGCTAATTCTGTGGGAATAATAGATGCCGGGTATCGTGGTCACTTGACAGGAATGTTTGATGTTGTAAATATAGATAATAATAATATTAGTAATAATAGTAATAACAGTCATAATAATTCAGAAGCCGATTTTTGGGGCAGAAAATTTGATAGATACGTACAAATTTGCGCGCCTGGTCTCGTGCCAATTTTAGTACAAGTAGTAGATAGTATTGAAGAGCTTGGTGGCGAAACGGCGCGGGGCGGCGGAGGGTTTGGATCTACTGGTCGTTAAAGAAGATTAGATAAATAACTATATTATTTTATAGTTATTTATTATGAATATATCAATATCAAAAAAAATTAAAGAATTTACAACTGACGAAAATAAAAATATAATAATAGGTTTGTTAACAATATTAATATTAATATGGTTAGTAATGTACTTAATTCCATCTTTTTTTGTTTCTCTCTTCGACACATTTTTAGGAAGAATTATATTAGTGTTTATAGTGATTATTGTAGGTTTAAATAATTATAGATATGGGCTTATGTTGGGATTAATTTTAATAATATTTACACGTTTTGTAGATATAATCCGAACAAAAAATGGTAAAGAAGGTTTTGAATTATCGCAAATATCGCAAAGTAATTTTTTACATATTCAAAATACTATAAACCCCAAAATTGTATTTGATATGGAAATTATTAAAAGACAAGCAAGTCAGGAAGAATTAGATTACTTTTTGAAAAATGGTATGTGGCCTTGGTCTCAAGAAGTGATAGATTTATTTACTGAAGCCGTTAATAAAAATCATTTTATAAGAACATATTCAGGTGATGCTGTTAATTACGCAAGAAAAATATATAATCAAGCTGCTATATTGCAATTAATGGCTATAGAAACCAAAGAAGGGGGGTTTTTAATATCTGGCGTACAAATTAACGGCGGACCAAAAAATGATTTAGAGGACTTACCCAGCGGCTATGGCGATTTCGGTTATACATCGGGATTAATAAAACATATGAATCCAGTAATAAAGTGCAATATAGATGATAATGGTAATAATTCTTATTTAGAAAAAACTGTGTATACTGGGAAAGGCGGAATTTTTGGCGAACAAACAAGTAAAAAAAGTCCTGTAGATTATAATAATTTGGAAAGCGAAATCCCAGGTTTTAAATTTTTAAATGGACCTTGTGACCCTTGTAAGGCAATGAATTCTACACCAGATTACTCGTGTTCTTATAGTTTGGATGCTAAAGGTGGCAGCTCTGGTGTAAGTAGCGTTTGGAAATATTTATGGGGAAATAGTTAAATCATCTTCTGATTCTGGTTCGCTTGCGCTATTAATTGGAAGTAACTCGGGTAACTCGTCGTCACTATTATCTTCTTTTTTATTTTCTACTTCGCTATCACTTGAAGAAACATAACTAATAGAACGCATTACTGTTTTTGCCGTGTGGGTTAAATATGGCGAATCCTCCATACAATCATTAGAAACTTCATAGTCATCTGTTTTTATAGTCAAATTTGATGATGGTGCGCACGATCTTTGATTAGGCTTAGGACGAGCAGACGCTGACATTGATGATCTCTGTATATCTTCTCCATCAGAATCATTGTTGGAACGAGACATTGGTGCTCTTTGGATTTCTTCATCCGAACCTGAATCCGAATCATAAGCGCGAGTATTTACATTTACACGGTCTAAGGGTGTGGTATTTACTGTATAAATTCGTTGTGTTCCCTGTGATGTTTGCCGTGAACTAATACACATCCTTCCATATCGTGTTCCTAATGTTTTCTGCGAAATATGAATATCATCACATAACATTTTAATAAATTTATTTTGCTTATCATTATTGTCTTCCATATATTTTAACATTTCATCAAATAACTTTGCCATTTTCATTTTACAATCACTAATATTTCCATAACTAAAATATCCTTCATTTCCAAATCTTGGTGAGCTTTCATATTTTTCTTGACATTGTTTCACTTCACCAAGCAGTGTCAAGGTTCTATGTCTAAACGCGTAATTCACAAAATTTAATTCGTGTTCGGTTTCTTGGAATATATGTATTTCTAATGGTTCTACAGTTTTTAAATGAACATAACAAGTTGATGGAGTATCAGTAAACAAATGATAAACTTTATTTGACTCGCCAACAATATCGCCAATGAAAAGCCTATTTGTGTATAAATTACTATTGTAGTTATAGATTACTCCGTGTTCAACCACTATTTCGCAGTTGTATAACAATTTATGAGTAATACTGTGTAAAATTTCTCCAAAAACAAATCCTGCTTTTTCAATTGCGTCGACATAATGATAAGAACTTTTTTCAAAATCACTAAGTATTCCAAGTAGTTTCGCATCGTGGTTCGAGCCATAACCTATGAAATAATTATAGACATCTTTGACTACAAGCTGTTTTAGAATATTAGGTTTGGTTTCACCTTCCGTAACTGCTCCGTCTGTCAGAAATATATGACTAATTTGATGAGTTGGATATGATGTTTTTAGTTCATTAATGTAGCATTGTATATTTCTTAACGCCAGTCCGATATCAGTCCCACCAGTTGGTCTTATTTTGTTTATTTTTTGTTCAATTGATTTATAATTATCTTCTGTAATATTTGTTCTATCAACAACTTTAATAAATTTGTCGTCAAATTTAAATATAGTAACATTTGCTTTAATATTTTGATTTTCCTCAAGATAACCAACTATATTTTTTAATGTATGAATTGCTTGATCCATTTGTGTCTTATCATTGTCACCAGGACATTCGTCGCCCATTGAACCAGAATTGTCAATTACTAAAACTAATTCATGATTTATGTCTGATGGTTCACAAGCAACAGCTTGTAAATTAAGTAATCCAAATTTGGCACCTGTAAAAGGTAAACAATTATCAGGAAGAGTTATTTCTTCATTATAGGCGGCGAAGCCCTTGGTAAAATATTTAGTTGCGGTATTTTCGATAAATTCGGTCATTCTATAAACTGTATATCTTAAAATATATAGGTTAAAAATATTTCAATTTTTTTATAAAATAAAATCCTTGAAACGTTTTTCGACATATTCAATTGCGTTGTAATAATTATCAAATGATGTTTTATATTGATACGGAGTATGTTTAACAGGTACACTAACATTCACTTTGTGTTTGTCAATTCTTATTTCGAAATAATCTAAATCGCCAAAATCAGGTCTTTTGTATTCAATCAAATTTAGTTCATTTTTTGACAGCATCCAACCCTTTTCTTTAAATAAAATATCCAGAAGTAAAAAACCTTTGTTCTTAATATTTAAATTAACATCGTTGTTTGTGAGCGTATTATCGTGTATGTTCATTTGATATATTAATAATAGAGTTACCTTTAAATATTTTATTGTTTAATCAAAACATTAAACATTTTAAAAAAAAACACTTAAAAATAGATACATAATTAATTTATAAATGGATCCTACAAGTGAGAATATTGTTTTATCAGAGACTCCTGCTCCTGTGCAAAAGGAAATAAAATTGGTAGATGTACCGGTTACCGATGAGAATGTGGCATTGAATTTGATGGTTTCTTTTTTGTCATTGGCTCAAAAACGCGGCAGTTTTGGGTTGGATGAGTCGGCAAAAATATGGGAGTGTGTGAGAAAATTCCAGAAACCGATGTAAATAAAAATTTATTTATTTTAGTTTTATTATTTTTATATTCTATTTTATAAAATATAAAATATATAAAAACATTACAATATTGTTATTTATTATGGGAATAATATTTTCGAAAATTGAGAAGTTTTTTGATAAAAAATACAAGTATAGTAATTATAATTATAAGTATGACTATGAATACGATTCTATTGTTAAAAATAAAAATGATGATTATGATGATGAATTAGAAGACGTTCCTCTTATTTATGATCCAAAGGCCAAAATTGATTATTACAATAAAAAATTAGAAGGGATAATGTATTTATAGTAAAAGTTTATTTGTATGGTCTTCGCGATTTTCGCACATAATGACCTTTGCGATGAAAAACCCTACTACCCTTTTTAGTAGTAAAATTTTGTCTTCCTTTACGAGTTTTAGAAGCAGAACCTTTGCGGTAACCATAGGGTCTGTGGGTTTTTCTTACGTAATGACCTTTTTGATGATACACCATATCACCTTTTTTAGTGGTATAGTTTTCAAGTCCATCATGGGTTTTAGAAGGAGTTCCAAAAAAACTTCCGAAAAATGAGTTCATATAATTTATACATATATTTTTATTTTTTTGTCTCAGGGTTTTAATGCCATCGTCGCATAACGAATTCCATACACATACTTGTATAAGGGTCTCTTACAAGTCTAAATGTATTTTCTTTTTTGATAAAATGTTGTATATAAATGCTGTCGAATCCGATAGTGTCTAATTTACGCATTTTTGCCAACGCAGTTTCATTTTGAATAATTTTGGTGACCGGGTCTATTAAACACATATATTCAAGATGTGAGCATTCTTCGGATTCTATTAATTCGTGAAATAGGCTTATCCATTTGTCACCTTCTTCTAATTGCGGTTTTATGTAATCTTCTATCAGCATTTTTTGGATATCTTCTTGCAAATTAGAGTATATTTTTTGCGCCAGCTGTAGGTCAGGGTCTACTACACATTCGGTTTTAGCCACTACTGACGTTTGTAAAGGGTTTTGTGTCAAATTTATTTGTGCTTCCATTTCTGTCTAATATAATTTTAATTATTTAATACATTTTCATTTCAATTTTTTTAATAAAAATAATAGCCTATCTTTATCAATATTTTCATAATCAAACATATAATCTTGTAACCAAGCACTTTTCTTATGTAATACATTTTTAACCGTTATTTTTAACATTTGTCTATTTATATTTTCTATTTTATTTCCAATAAAACCTTTATCAATTAAATTTTTTTCTGGTATAACGAAAAATGTTTGTTTATTATCACAATTTAACCAATAAAAATCATTATCTCCTATATCATATTGAATTTGATTTTGTTTTCCGTTGATTAATCCATTATTTTTACATAGCTGAAAATAATATCTATTTTCTTTATCGCTTATCTTAGCTACTTTTTCTTGTACTTTAAAATTTTTTATTTTAAAATCATAAACAGTGCCTTCAATACTATCATAGTCAAAGTCTAAAAATTTTATCTTTTCTTCTCTATATTTTCTAAAAAATTGTTCCCTTTGTTGATAAATGCACGTAGGTGTATTTAACTTATCAAACTCAAAATTGTTTGTTTTATTGTAAAACTCATTTAATTTATTAATTAAATTATCTTTACAAATCTTATAAATATTATATTTTGATTTATTATATCCAATACTAACTTTTTTCTGATTACCAATAATATTTTCAGGAATTAACCACATAGTTTCATCTTCACAACAGTAAAATAAAAGTAAGCAATTTTTATAAATATTATTTATATGAAAACTATATGTTAAATGTCTAACATTTGTTGTTTTTACTTGAATACCTACCCATTTATCATCTATTATATTTTTCGGTTTAAAAATAATATCTATATTACAGCCATCAAATGCCTTTATTATTTCAAAGTCATTTTTTAAAAATAGTTGTATTTGATTTATAAATTTATATTCTTGTTCTATAGTACTTGTTTTTGACATTTCATTATTTTTCATTTTTTCTTTTTTATCATATCCAATTTTTTTATTTTTACAACTAGGACAAACTATTCCTGTTCCACGCGATTTAAATACATTATAAAAAACTATATGTGTATGCCCGCATGAAGCTATATAATTTAATCTATAAACCTTTTTTGTATTTTTTAATATATCAATATATTCTTCCTTTGTAGTTAATAATTTACAATTCTGTTTATTAAACTCTTCAATAACATTTTCGTATATATTTACCATATGGGTATTATAAGGAGGCTGTTAATTTTAAGTTATTTTGAATAATATTATTTTATTGAAAAGTATTTTAAATTTATAATTATATTATATTATGGATAAAAAATTATTAAAAGAATTAAAAACAGAGCCTCCATTTGGCGCAATACCTTTTGATGAATTAATATTTCGCGCATTACTTAGATCTGCTTCTTCAGCATCTTCTGCTTCTTCAAGACCAACATTAATTGTATTATGTGGTCCGCCCGGTTGCGGCAAGTCTACAATAAAAGCGCAGCTTCTTGCTAAAGAAGGCGTAACAGACTATATTGATGTTGACCCTGACGAAATAAGAACAATTTTAATGGCAAATGGTGTTAGATTTAGTGATGATAAAACAATGGCGGGAATTACAAACGCATTTAATAAAAGAATGAGCGACCGAGCTCAAGAAATGGGTTTAAATATTGTATTCGATACAACCGGCCAAAATTTATTTGCTGTTAGAGGTATAATAAAATCTTCAAAAGAATTAAAATATAAAACAACCTTTGCTGTTATTTGGGCTTCTAAGGAAACGTGTTTAAGAAGAGTAGTAAGTCGAAATGCTTCGTCTCGTGGTCGCTTAGAATTACCTATTCATGTAGCCGAAGGTATTTATGATGGTTTTCTTGAAAAAGGAATTGCTTCTAACTATTTGGTTCCGCCATATAATGTTCGCGTTGATAACGTATTTTTGTATAATAATGATACAGATGGTGCGGAATCGGTGTTGTTATTCAGTAAAGAAGGAACGAGGGTTACATCGACAAATTTTCCAGGCTTTTATAATATGGATTTAATGGCTGCGGCACCTTTTATAAGTGTAACTAAAAAAGGTGGTAAAAGGAAAACTTATCGTCGTACTTATAGAAAAAATAAAAGGTCTAAAACAAAACGACGACAGCTGCGACGTTTCAAATAAATTTATATTTATGATTTAATAAGTATTTAAATAATACATATTAAATAAAATTTGGTCTTACTGAGATTCGAACTCAGGTTACGGGATTCAAAGTCCCAGGTGCTAACCAACTACACTATAAGACCGCTTGCTGTTTCCTTTGTAATTTTTTAATAATTTAATATTTGAATTAACTACCATTTTATAAATAAAAGGCTTTATAATTAATTCATTAAATTATAATAATAAAAATACTCGTTTAATCGTTGAATGATTTAAAATTGCTGTATGGAAACTTATACTACTCCACCTCCACCCCAAAAGTTGACGTTTTGTTATGATAAAATTTTAGTTTTAATTTTGCTGTATGGATACTTACCCTCCTCTATTTTATTTTGTTTTTTAATTTTATATGCTGTATCCTTCCTAATTTAATGCTCAAACCAGGGCTCGAACCTGAGACCTTCGGCTCATAAGACCGATGCTCTAACCAACTGAGCTATATGAGCATTTTTTGACCAACCCAGGACTTGAACCTGGAACCTCCTGCTCCGTAGGCAGACGCTCTATCCAATTGAGCCAGATGGCCGTTGCTAGTATCGTTTAATCTAATTATTTTCTTAAAGTGAAAGTTATTGTGATTTAGTTTGCTGTTAGATACTAATTTTTTGGTCTAAGACATATTATATATGAAATTTGTCTTTAAATTGTTTTTTAAAAAAATAATTATATTATAAGTAATGACTCAAAAAAAAATAATATTGACTTTAACAATATTTGTAGTTTTTGTAATTTTGTTTTATTATTTTTTCTCTACAAGTGTAAAAAAATTCGGTACTATTGTCGGTACTTTTGACGGTGTACCAGCCTATTCAAACCAAAAAGGACAGACAAACAGTTCGGATGCCAATTATTTTAATGGTTTATATACCGGAATAAAGTGGCAATGTGTCGAATATGCTCGGCGATATTTGCAAACTACTCGTGGCATTACATTTGCTAACGTTGAAAATGCTGTTGAAATACCATCTGCGAAATTTTCCACTTTACACGGTAACAATGTTATAAAGACAAATGATTTGAAAGTCGGCAGTTTAGTTATATGGCCAAAATATTACAAATATAACGCTCCTTATGGTCACGTGGCTATCGTTTCTAAAATTCAGCCAAGCGGGATTTATGTAGCTGAACAAAATTACGACGATAAAACATTCCCTCGGTTTATTGATTATGATGATTTGCAAGGTATTACCATTATTTATCCTCTTTTATTATAGTAGGGTTTTTTAATTCGCATACTCTATAGTACATTCTTTGGCTTTTCTATTAAACTCCTCACGGTTTGTTTTATATAGGTTCGCAATTTCCGGCACTAATGGGTCGTCAGGATTGGCGTCCGATAAAAGCGAACAAACCGACAATAGTACCTTGGTGATGCTCAACGCAGGACTCCATTGGGTTTTTAATATATCCAAGCAAATCGAGCCATTTGCGTTTATATTTGGATGATAAACTTTAGTTTCAAAAGTAATATGTGGTGGTTTAAACGGATAATCCGCTGGGAAAGAGATGTTTAAATTAAATATGCCATTTTCATACGGCGTTTCAGATGGGCCGATAATAGTTGCTTTCCATCGAAACATATCATTATCTGATTCTGGACCCGCTGAACAATTTGCCGGTGTATCTTTATTTAATTCTTGTAATTCTTTTTGTATTCTTCGTATTGCCATTTTATTAAATTATATAATAATATATAATTTAACATTTAAATTATTTCGTTATATATTTACATTATAATATTTTAGGTTTATATATTATAAATGCTTTCTGACTACTTAATCGCTCCATCATTAAATGCGTTGTTTGTTACTGGTTTAATTTTACTTTTTATTGTTATATTAATCGTTAAAAACTATAAATCGATTATGCGTTTGAATTATTATCAACAAATAATGCTTTTATCCAGTCTAACGATAGCTGTTGGTTCGCACGGACTAATGCACTTGGGCGTTGAAAAACAATATAATTTTAATCCTTATAATTGGATTTAGGTCGCCAAAAAATCGGCTTTAACATCTAAACGCAAATGCTAAAACACCTACCGCGACTATTCCAAAAACCAATCCTAAGTGATAATTATAAGACATCTCTCTATACATTAGTAACCAAGCTCTGGTTTGTTGTTGATTGCTAACGTGATTCAACATCCAGTCCGATTTTGGCGACAACATATAGTAAAAATAATTAGTTACAAAACATGTTGCCATTACAACGCAAACCAAAGAAAATGTGTTTAGACGTTGCCCCTTAATTTTTATATTATAAAATACAACAAAGAGAGAAAGAATTAATCCCAAAATATATCCATATATACTGATTCGTTTTCTCTCCTCAGAGATATTTTCATATCTTTTTTGTAAATCACTTGGCAGTGAATTTTTATATTGTTTTACAATTTCACTCTTGTTTGTCATATTGTAAAAATAAATCATACCTACAATGAACATCGTGGATATCATACATGAAATAGCGCAAACCATTTTATATATTTAGTATATTTTTTATTTTTTGGCTTTTGGCTTTTACGTTTTTGTTATTTTCGTTTATATATTTTTTCATAATTAATTATATAAAAATATAAAAATATATAAATAATGGATTACTACACAATCTATATATCAACAATATTTTTACTCAAAATTGTATTTATTATTTTAGCATCTACTCACTTGTATTTAAAATTAAAAAATAAGACGGATTCTGATTTAGACAAACAAGTTTTGTTTTGGAGAGAACGAACTGAGTTTATATTTATAGCTTTAATGGCAGTTTTATTAATATATTTATTTAATCCCAGGAAAAATAGAATGGTTATGATAAATAATGAAACTCAAATGCTGTTATTTTTATTTGGTGTTGTTCTAATAATTACCGCCGATTGGAAAATATTTTTTAAAGAATCCAATATATTTAAAAAAATACAATTTGTTCTTTAAATGGTTTTACTTTACATTCGTTTTCTTTGAGCTAAATAACCTGCAGCGCTTCTACCAATCATACCTACATCCGTATGAGGTTTATATATAAATGTACCTTTGCTAACATTGTAACACAATTTTCTTCCATCGTACATTTTATTATACGGGAGCAATGTAGTATCAAACATTGTTTTAAAATAAGTTGACCTATTTAACAAACCTTGAGGATATGCAGTGACATTCGATGTTGACGATGACATTATAATATTAGTTTATAAAATTAATATTATAAATATTTTCTTTTTCAGCGGTTTTTAGCAAGCTTATAAAGTTTATTTTCTACCACAAGAACCGCATCCTGGTTTTGTAGTATGAATTCGATGAATCATCCCAGAATTCAAAGGTCCACTTGCTTTTAATTGGGTTGTTTTAGGAACAGGCGATAGGTTTGAAGCATATGTTAAAGCTGCTATTTGAGCAGTCGTAGGATTTCCATTAGATAAAGACATTTTAATAGTCGCAGGCATTTTATATTATTTATAAATATAAAATTTTTATACCTTTTATACTTTTTATACAAGTATTTCTAAATTATAATTTTTATTTTGTTAATATTGTTGTTGTATTTCTTGTAATTGATTGATGACATTACAGAAACTACTGAGTTTTGTTTTAACATATTTCAAAAATTCTATACTATATGGTGAAAAATCGGTTGTAGGAAGACCTTCACAATTACAAGGGAAATATATTAGCAATTGATTAACATTTTGGATATCGACTGTTCCATCTGTAAACGTAATTGTATATATATTTCCATTTACATTTGTTACTACTGCTTTTGAAAAATAATCTGTGCCTGGTTTTATGGCATAAACATATTGGCCAACCGAAAAACCGTAATTACTATTTGGGTCTGGATAATACAAAGGATTATTGTAAATGCGAATATCTTGTTTTTCATCAAGTGCTTTACTTTCGATAGGACAATCGCAACCGTTGACAATATTTGTCTTCGTTGTTTTACCACCGTAAACTGGGATTGCTGGGTTAAATGGTATCGGCGTGCCAAAATTTGCCGGGATTGGACCCCGTCTTAATGGTCCCTTTCCTTTCAAACGATTCAAATATCTATCATATGAATTATGTTTTATGTCGCAACCTGTGCCGCCTGGTGTTTGACTTCCCGGTTTACTCGAAGTGACTGAATGATGACGACCATTTAAATTATTATTGAAACCTGTGGGAACTGTTGCTCTTTGAACACTTGGAACTGGTCTGTCGCTCATTTGATTCCAACATACGCCATATGTTGCTGCTGTTGGTTGTTTATAAGCATTTAAAGGTCCTAAATTTGATGTATATATAGAACTATAGACGCGTACTGTATTTTGAATTAATTTTAATCTTTGATATTGATTTGCTGGTGTATTACTTGTCAAATTTGTGTCGCAACTTCTTAATCTATAATAATATGGTGGTAAACCGAGTAATTTACTTGGGTTATTGTATACGATTGCTGTTTTTCCAAATGATGACATATATAAAATAGTGCGATATTAAATCTTCGAACTTGTAAATAAAATTGATTTATTTTAATTCATATTAAATAATAACAATATATTATGTTGTCAATGAATTTTAAACAGTTTTCTCAATATTCTTGCACTTGGTGCGGAAAATGTTATAAAACCAAGATTAATATGGAAAAACACGTTACTTTGTGCGAATTAATATATAAATCCAGCAAAAAACGGGCTAATAAAAATAATGATGATTATGATGATATTTGCGATGATTTGCCGTGTCCTAAAAAAATGTATCAAATGTTGTTGGAATTGGGTTATAAATATAGCAAATTGGAGGAAAAAATGGATGAGGTTAATAAGTTTGTCGTTAAAAAAAAGAAGAAAATTAATGTTTTGGAGTGGTTAAATAGTAATGTTGTACCTTCCTTAGTATTTGAAAATTTAATTGATAAAATAAAGATTATTGACTCTGATATCGACTTTTTATTGGAAAATAACTTTTTAGACACGATAAATGTGGTTTTATCGAGGGTTCTTTATTTACAAGAAAGAGAAGGAGAAGGAGAAAGCGATTTTATACCTTTGTTTGCTTTTGTTCAAAAAACCAATATATTTTATGCTTTTGTTGAGGGCAGTGGGTGGATGGAATTACCCAAAGATAAATTGTGTTTGTTTTTGATGCGCGTTCAAATGAAAATATCCAAGGCGTTTCACGAATGGAAAAAACAGCGGGCTACAAGAATTCGCGACGATGAATCGTTTGCTATATTGTGTGATAAAACGCTGATTAAAATTATGGGCAATGAATTTAAACAAGACTC
>Ga0164293_10002243_pt1 | contig 16383 bp, 18 predicted proteins | sample GEODES118metaG_FD_111487 | JGI IMG/M metagenome (GOLD analysis project Ga0164293, IMG submission 111487) | Eutrophic lake water microbial communities from Lake Mendota, Wisconsin, USA - GEODES118 metaG | ecosystem: Environmental > Aquatic > Freshwater > Lake | place: USA: Lake Mendota...
CGGAATCAAGCCGTAGCCAATCTCCAAACCAATCAAATCGACTTGGTCCACATCGTCCCAGTCCAGATCTTTGGTGGCCTCGGAGGTGGCAGCGGCTTGTGCCACCGCTTCTTGGGTGGCTTCTTCTTCCACTTCACTGCGAATCACCATCAGGCCCAGACCCGCAGTAGCAGCGGCCAAGGTGATGAACATCATGTGGGGCATGCCGGGCACCAAGCCCAGAATGGTCAAGATGATGGCCGATATGAACAAGGCGGATGGATTGGCAAGCTGGGTGCCCGCTTGCTCGGAAATGGACTCGGACGTGGTGACGCGGGTGACGATGATGGCGGTGGCCAACGACAGCAACAGCGCCGGAATTTGCGCCACCAGTCCGTCACCAATGGTGAGCAGGGTGTAAATCTTGCCTGCTTCAGTGACAGACAAATCGTGCTGCACCACGCCAATGGCCAAACCGCCGACCAAGTTGATCAGCAGAATCAACAAGCCAGCAATGGCGTCCCCACTGACAAACTTAGAGGCACCGTCCATGGCGCCAAAGAAATCGGATTCTTGTGAGAGCTCTTCGCGGCGCTTTTTGGCCGTGGGCTGGTCAATCACACCCGCATTCAAATCGGCGTCAATAGACATTTGTTTGCCAGGCATGGCGTCCAAGGTGAAACGAGCGTTCACTTCAGAGACGCGGCCTGCACCCTTGGTCACCACGATGAAGTTGATGATCATCAAAATAGCAAAGATGATGAAGCCGACCACATAGTTCCCAGCGATCACGAACTCGCCAAAGGCAGCCACCACCTTGCCAGCCGCTTCATGACCGGTGTGGCCATCGACCAAGATGATCCGGGTTGAGGCCACGTTCAAGGCCAAGCGCAACATGGTGGCAAACAACAAGACCGTTGGGAAAGAGGAGAACTCCAAGGGTTTGCGGGTGCCAATGGCAATCATGATGATCACCAAGCTGATCACGATGTTGAAAGTAAACAAAAAGTCCAATAAAACGGGTGACAAAGGCAGCACCAGCATGGCCATGATCAACAACACCAAGACTGGAATGCCCAGGCCGGTGTAGTCAAACTTTGCCAAGTTCTGTCGAATCGTTGACAGGGTTAAGGTGCTCATGGTGGTTTTGTCGCGTTTTTTGTTACGTTAAGGTTTCAAATCAATGCGCTTTTCAGCGCCGTCAGAATGATCAAGCAATGGATGTGCCAGTTTGAATCTGTGGATGCATCAACCCCAAAAGGTTGGGATGGCCTGCCCGCGTTCCAATGACCAAGTCAGCGGCAATGCTTGACCTGTCACGGAAATTGCTTAGGTAGCCTGTCTTTAATGGGAAGCACACAACGGATATGAACTTATCTGCCTTGAACACAGGCCTGAAACAGGCCGCTGCCAACACCGCACCCGAGGCTAGCCCCTCTGGTACAGCCTCATTGCGCCTGCCTGCAGGTACTTTGTCGGGCGAGGACTTTGCAGCCTTTTTGCGCCACCAAGTGCGCGCCCTGAAAAACAACCAGCGGCAAGAGATTGCCGCTGCCCCTTTGCCCAAAGCCTTGCCGCCGGCAGATCGGCATGCCGCTGCAGCTGATCGGCAGCAAGACAAAGCCGCAGATCGGCAGCAAGACAAAGCGGCCGCTGACCGCAGCAACGTCCAATCCGAGGATGCCAACCAGCGGCATGCCAAAGCACGAAGCGATGCCATTGCGCGTCAAGAGGCTCAAAGCCATCAACGTGCGGCAACCGAGGAGGCCAACGCCGAAGCAGCAGCCCTTTTTACAGACACGCAAGATACGGGCCCCACAGACGCCCACAGCAACCCACTGGCAGCAACTGACACGGGTTTGACGGAGCAGGCCGTCTTGGCGGCAACGGGGCCAGACGCAGAACAGGCGGTCATCACTGAAGAGTTGACCACCATTCCGCTGAGTCCCAGCATCAATATCATCACCGTGGCCAACACCCCGCCGGATGAGAAAAGCCTGAGTGATTTCGCTTTGGCGATGGGCTTGGACCCTGAGCAGGTACAGGCCTTGTTTGGCGCATCCGATCAAGCCCACGCGCAGTCCGCACCGGCTGTTTCTACCCAACAAATGCTGGCCATGAGCAGCCTGCCCACCGTGAGCGCCCCAGCCAAGCCGCTGGAGCTTTCAGCCCATGCAACCCCATTGCCTCCATTGCCCCCGCAAACGCTGACCCCCATTGCCGTCTCCACCGCTGACTTTCAGGCGATGAAAGTAGAAATGCCCTTGGATGCGCAGGCCCAAGTGGCCAACGCCATCAAAACAGTGGACATCTTGAATATGCAGGTGTCAACCGGCACATCGCCGGCCAATGTCATGGCTGTCACAGCAGCACCGGTCAGCACCTTGGCGGTGTTGTCGATGATGGACACACAACTGCGGGCCGAAGACATCGAAACGCTGAAAACTGAATTTGATGCCTTGAACGCACTGGACACCGGCGCGGACAGCCATGGCTTGGGCTCAGGCAGCTCAGGCTCTTCCGCCAGCGCCAATGCCGCCAGCAAAGCAACAGCCGCTTTTGTCAACAACCCCGACATGGCCCAAACCTTTGACAAGCTGAGCGAAAAACTAGCCACTGAACTGGCAGGCCGCATGCATGAAAAACTGAATGCTGGCGAATGGAAAATGAAATTTGCCTTGAAACCCGCCAGCCTGGGCCTGGTCGATGTGCAGTTGGAGATGCGCGATGGCAAATTGACCGCACAGTTCAATGCCGACACCAGCCTCACGCAAGAACTGATTCAAAACGGCAGTCAACGCTTGAAAGAAGCTTTAGGTCAACTTGGCATGAACAATGCATCCGTTTTGGTAGGACAAGGTCATCAACAAGGTCAAGCATCTGGTCAATCTGGCAACAGTCGCCAAGGCGGCGACAATCATGCCAAACTGGAAAGCGATTCGGTGACCGAAGCCCTTGGGTCGGTCAGACCAAGGCACAGCAACAGTTTGCAATTTGACACTTACGCTTGAACACTGAGAGAAACAGGAGTACCCCATGGCAACAGAAGCAGCAGCACCAGAAGAAGGCACGGAAGAGCCGAAAAAGAAAAAACCGATTCTCTTGATCCTGGGCGCCGTCGTTGGCGCAACAGTGATCATGGTGTCGGTGGCTTTTGGCACTTTGTACTTCTCGGGTTTTTACGAGAAAAAAGCCGAACTGGCCGCAATGGACAAATTGGAAGAGCTTGAAGCTGCGGCCACCAAGGCCAAAGACGAAGCACCTGCCAAGCTGAAAAAAGAAGCCCCCGAAGCCACGCGCTTTGAGAAAAACTATTTTCAGATCGACAAAGAACTGATGACCAACATCACCGGCTCGAAAAAAGTCATGGTGGTGCAAATGGCCGTCATGACCCACTACGACACCCGCGTGTTTGACAACATCAAAAAACACGAGTTTGCACTGCGCTCGGCGATGCTGGATGTGATGCGTCAAACCACCGAAGCTGAAACAACCAAGCCCGAGTTCCGCAAGGAACTAGCACTCAGGCTTAAAGATGTGATGAATGCCATGCTTGAAGAATACGAAGACTTCGGTGGCATTGAAGAAGTCATGTTCACTTCGTTTGTGATGCAGTAAGGCACATGGCAACACGTCAAAATTTACTCAGCGATGAAGAGCTGGCGGCCCTGTCTGAAGGGCTGAAAGACGGCTCCATCGAAACGGACACGGGCTTTAACACCAAAGTGCGTGTGCGCAAACACGACTTGGCGAGTGAAAACTCCAGCCTGGGCGTGAACGTTTCATCGATCGACATGATCAATGAACGATTCATCCGCATGTTCCGTTTGGGTTTGCTTGAAGTGTTGCGCACCACGCCGCGTGTCAATCCAACGCGGGTGCAGATCATGAAGTTTGGTGACTACCTGCACATGCTCAAGGCGCCGTTGTCGGTTAACACCATTCGCATCAACCCCATGCGCGGTAACTCGGTGATCATCATCGACCCGAATGTGGTGTTCAGTTCGCTGGACAGTTTTTTTGGCGGCTTTGGCAAAGGCGTGTCGGATCTACCGCCGGGTCGTTTGTTCACCGCCACCGAAACCCGCATCATCAACATCATCTTGGAAGTGTTTTTCCGCTCCTTGAAGGATGCTTGGGGTCCAGTCATGGAGATCGACTGCGAACAGGTCAGCTCTGAGATCAACCCTCAGTTCGCGCAAATTGCAGATGAAAACGATTTGGTGGTGCTGAACCGCTTTGAAGCCGAGGCCACCGCATCGGGGGGCAAAGGCTTCATCGATTTGGTCTACCCCTATGCCACGCTCAAACCGCTGCGCGACTTGTTGCGCAACCGTGTCGCGTCTGGTGACGGCAATGAAGAATCCGACAAAATTTGGCGCGAAGATTTGGCTGTGGCCGTGGGCGACTCCGAGATGGCGGTCAAAGTGGTCATGGGCAACATCAAGACCACCTTGCACCATTTGCAGACCATGAAGGAAGGCGACATGCTGTTCTTCAAGAAACCCGAATTGGCGCAATTCTTGGCCAACGACGTCCCCTCATTCGGGGTCAACATTGGCACCAAAGGCTCGAATGTGGCCGTGCGGATTGAAAAACAACTTGTCCCCGGACAGCTTTAAGAAGGCAGGCGAAACATGAACGACACCACCGAACCCCAAGATCAAGATCAAGACGCAACTCCGCCAACCTCGGATGAATTTCAAGTGTCACAACCGGGCAATATCAACCCGGAAGTGTTGCAAAACATCTCGGTGAATTTGTCCATTGAAGTGGGTCGCACCAACATCAAGATCAAAGACTTGATGCGCTTGACCCAAGGCAGCGTGGTTGAACTCGACCGAATTGCAGGCGAGCCTTTGGATTTGCTGGTGAATGACACTGTGGTGGCCCAAGGCGAAGTGGTGCTGGTCAATGACCGCTACGGCATTCGCTTGACCCGCGTGGTGCCCTCCACCGATCGTTTGAAATCCATCTGATTTTTTGAACAAGAACCCCCCCAAAAAAGCCCGTTTGCAAACGGGCTTTTTCAATAGTGGTTGATGTCTTGATTGGGCTGCTCTTGCGTGTCGGTCTGTCGCTTGAACAGTTTTCGAAAAATCAAAAAGAACACCACCGAAGCGGCAGCAAACACCAGCACATCACGGCTGAAGCTGAAATCATTGAACATGAATTGCAGCAAGGCCACCACCCAGGCTGCCACGCCCATGCCCAGCAGCAAAAAAGACAAGGTGAGCAACTCGGCAATCACCAAGACAATACCCAGCAGCAGAGAAATTTGAAAAGGTTCCATGCTCAAAGCTTGCTGGCCAATTTGCCGATCGTTCCACTGAGTGATGACAACACATCAGACGGGACCAACACAATTTTGGTGTTGTTGCCCACAGCCAATGACTGCACGGCATGGGCTTGCAATTTCTTGACTTCAAATTCAATGGCGCTGGCACCACCTTCACTGATGGCTTTGGACACAGCGGCAACCGCATAAGCCTCGGCGTCAGCCAAGATGCGCTTGGCAAGCGCTTCTTTTTCTGCCGAATACAAACGGGCGTCGGCTTGCAATTGCGTGGCTTGCTTGATGCCCTCTGCTTCGGTGACCGCACCTCGGCGCTTGCGCTCGGCGTTGAGTTGCACTTGCATGGCTTCTTTGGTTTGCTCGTCCACTTCGACTTCGGTGATTTCGACACGCGTGAGCTTGATGCCCCACTCATCCGACACGGCTTGCAGTTCAGACTCGATTTCTTCGGCAATGTGGCGGCGATTGGACTGCACACCATCCAGCTCTGTTTTGCCAATGACACTTCGCACCGTGCCATTGACAATGGTTTTGATGCCTGTTTTGAGATCCGCAATGCGGTACATGGTTTTGGACGAGTCGATGATGCGGTAGAAGATGGCCAACTGGATGCTGATCGACACGTTGTCCAGAGTGATCGCATTGATGGGGTCCGGCGGTTGTTGCATTTCTTGGATAGAAACCTTGTGCCGCACCACCTCAAAAAATGGGATGAGCAAATGCAAGCCCGCTTCGATTTTGCGGTGGTAGCGGCCTAGTCGTTCGATCAGCCAGTTTTCGGACTGTGGCACGATGAACACCGAGTAGCGCAAGGTCACCAGTACCAATACCAAGATGAACAAATAGACTACTGAAGAAAAGCTGAATCCGTTTTCCATGAGCCCCATCCTTGAAGTAGAAACTGATCTTATCGATTATTGAAGTGCTTGCGAGATATTGAGTTTCAGTTTGTCGGCACTGCCGGGTGTGACGGGTCCGACACTGGCACCAAAGTCGCCGGGCTGGGGCATGGCATGGCCTGTTTTGGAAATGCGCGCGCGGACCATCACCGAGGTGACCTGAGACAGCTTCATTTGCGGATTCATCGCCAAGCTATCGTCCAACACAAAGTCGTATGGCAGTTTGTCCACCGTGGTACGGATGATGGCCAAGGGCATGCGTGGGCCTTCAGCGGCATGGGCATAAATGAACACGATGTCTTGTGGCGACACTTGGGCGGCCAAAGCAGGATCGATGCTGACCCGACCGGTGATTCTTTCGGTGCCGTCTGAGGCTGGTTTGGCGGTCAAGACACCCGCACTGGCTGGCGCATTGGCCATGTTGGTTACGGCGGACAAGGGCGGCATGCCCAGGCGTTCACGGGCTTGATCGATGGCCTCGGCCAAGGCCGCTGCATCGGGTGAAGCAGGCGGCAAACTCGCCTTGACTCTTTCCCAATAAGCCAAAGCCTCTTTGAAGCGACCCTCCGAGAATGCAGCACTCCCGGCCAACAACAAGGCATTGCCATGCGTGGGGTCCACTTTCAACACCGCATTGATGATGGCCCAAGGCTCACCCTTGAAATTGCCATTGTTTTTTTGCGCCAGCACTTCAGCCCGCTCAATCATCACATCGTCATTGCGGGCCAGCGCCAGCGATTTTTGCAATGCCAAATCTGCTTCGTCATAACGCGCCAAGGCGCGTTGAATGCGGCCCAACATCACCCAGCCTTCGGCATTGTTGGGCTCGTTTTGCAAGCGTTCGGCGAGTTGATCGGCCATGCTGGCCAAACGTTCAGGCGTGAGTTGCTCGTCGCCATGGGCCTGAGCCGACAGCTGCGGATCCAAGGCCATGGGTGTGCCCACCAAGAAATACGCGCTGAATGCCATGAGCGGAATCATCACAGCCATCCCAGCCAACAACAGCTTGGGGCGCTTGTTGCTTGCAGGCGTCGGTGCTGCGGCAGATGGAGGTGGCGGGGCATCCTCCAACAAACGTTGGGTCAGCTCTTGGTGCGACAAATCAAAACCTGCTTGATCCAAGCTGCCTTGGGCCAATTCACGCTCGAGCTCGGCCAGTTGTTCACGGTACACAGCCACATGCGAGAGGACTTGTTCGCGTTCTTGACTTTGCGCCACGGGTCGCGTGGCTTGCCACAGCACCCGCCACAACACAGCCAAGACCACCAAGGTGAGGACCAAGGCCAACAGCAGAAAAATTTGGACGGCGTTCATTTATTCCTTGAGCAACGATTCAGCTTGAGCATTGTCAGCGTCGCTCATGCGTTGGTGAACAAGCGCCTTGCGATGTCGCAAATAGCGCCACAAACCCCAGACGGCCAAAATCAAGATCGCGAACGGGCCAAACCAGAGTGGCCAAGTCAGCGGTTTCACAGCTGGTCTGTACAGCACGAAATCACCATAGCGCTCAACCAAGTAGGTTTTGATTTCCGCATCCGTCATGCCTTGGCGAATGAGCTTGCGCACTTCGCGTCGCAAGTCTTCGGCCAATTCAGCGTTGGAGGATGCCAGGGATTCGTTTTGACAAACCAAGCAGCGCAACTCCTCGGCCAACACCACCAATCTGGCTTCCACTTGGGGGTCTTCAGCCCTGGGTGGGGCCTCGCCTGCCCAAACTGCGCTGCTGCACAGGGCCAAGATGATGAGCCAGCGCTTCATGATTTCTCCAATTGTCGGATCAGGGGCAACAATTTGGTTTCCAAAATTTCGGGGGTAACAGGCCCCACCTGCTTGTAACGAATGATGCCTTCTCGGTCGATCACATAAGTTTCAGGCACGCCGTAGACACCATAGTCAATGCCCACGCTGCCATCAAGGTCCATGACGGACAACTTGTAAGGGTCGCCCTGGCGCTGAAGAAAACGCAGACTGCGCTCGCGGGCCAAGCTCAGTTTGGCGTCATCACTCAGGGGGCCATTGGTTTGATCAGCCGCCTGAACTTCTTTGTAACTCAACCCGATGATGGGAACACTTTGGGTTTTGGAAAACTCGACCAACAAGGGATGCTCTTCGCGACAAGCCACGCACCAAGTAGCCCAAACATTGAAAAGCCACACCTGCCCTTTGTAATCGGCGGGGCTAAAGGGTTGGTCGCCGGTGAGTGTTGGCAAACTGAAAGCAGGCGCTGGCTTGCCCACCAAGGGCGAAGGAATTTCACGCGGATCACGCTTCAAGCCCACCGCTAAAAAAGCCACCAAGCCAAAGAACAACGCCAACGGGATCAGGAATTTTTTCATGGCATCAAACCGGGTTGGACATGGCCTCGCCCACCGTTTTCAATTGCGCACTGATGTCGCGGCGACGGTAACGGCGGTCCAAAGCCGCCACCATGCCCCCCGTGACCATCAGCAACACACCGACCCAGAGCCAAGGCACGAAGGGCTTGTGATAAACGCGCATGCTCCAACTCGGCGTGTCTCCCGCGATCGGGTCGCCCAAGGACACGTAGAGGTCACCGAAGAAATTGGAGCGAATGGCTGCTTCGGTCATCGGCATGGCCGTTGAAAAATAGCGGCGTTTTTCGGGGTAGAGCACGTGGATGACCTTGTCGTTTTTCACAACTTCCACATGGGCTTGCGTGGCTTTGTAATTGGGGCCGTTCACGTCCACCATATCTACCAATCGAAAGGTGTAGGGCTCAATCGTCACTGTCTGACCCAAGCCCATGCGCACATCACGCTCGACCTCGTAAGACTTCACGCCGGTGATGCCCAACACGACGACGGCCAATCCAAAGTGCGCCAAGTGTTGGCCCCAAAAGGAGCCGCCAATGCGACCGGGTTTGCGCAGCCGATTGACCATGTTGTGCAAACTGCCCAAAGCCACCCACATGCCCAAAAAGACGCCCAGTGCCGTGCCAATGGACCAGGGGCCCCAAACAAACGGCAAACCGATGGCCAACAGCAAGGACGCTGCGCCGACCCAGCGCAACTCTTGAAACATCTCAGACACATGGGCCTCGCGCCAACGCGCAATCGTGCCCGGCACCAAAATGAACAACAAGGGCACCATCAAGGGCGCAAACACCAAATTGAAATACGGTGGGCCAACCGACAGCTTGCCCAAATTCAAGGCGTCAATGACGAGGGGGTAGAGCGTGCCCAGCAGCACGGCACCGGTGGCCACCACCAGCAGCACGCTGTTGAGCAACATGAACGACTCGCGCGAAACAACACCCATGCTGCCACCCAAGGTGACTTGCGGGGCACGCCAAGCAAACAAGGTCAGCGACGCGCCCACCACAATCGCCAAGAAAATCAGGATGAACACCCCACGGGTTGGATCGGTGGCAAACGCATGCACCGACGTGAGCACGCCGGAACGAACCAAAAAAGTGCCCAACAAGGACAAGGAAAACGCCGCGATGGCCAACAACACGGTCCAGGCTTTGAAACTGCCCCGCTTCTCAGTGACCATCAGGGAATGGATGAGCGCGGTGCCCACCAACCAAGGCATGAGTGAGGCGTTTTCCACCGGATCCCAGAACCACCAACCACCCCAGCCCAACTCGTAATACGCCCACCACGAGCCCAAGCCGATGCCCAAAGTGAGAAAGGCCCAGGCGATGACCGTCCAAGGACGCGACCAGCGTGCCCAAGCGGCATCCAATCGACCCGACAACAAGGCGGCAATGGCAAATGCAAATGCCACCGACATGCCGACATATCCCATGTAGAGCATGGGCGGATGGATGACCAGGCCAGGGTCTTGCAACAAAGGATTCAGGTCCCGCCCGTCAGCAGGGACAGGAAACAACCGATCAAACGGATTGGACGTGAACAAAATGAACAACATGAAACCAACCGTGATCAAACCCATCACACCCAGCACCCGAGCGACCATCACCAGGGGCAAGGTTTGTGAAAACAGCGCGACCGCCGCCGCCCAACCGGTGAGCATCAGCATCCACAGCAGCAACGAACCTTCATGCCCACCCCACACGGCTGCAAATTGATAGGGCTTGGGCAACAAACTGTTGGAATGATTGGCCACATACTTGACCGAGAAATCATTGTTCAAAAAAGCATAAGCCAAGCAGGCAAATGACAAGGCCACCAGCACAAATTGCAGCAAAGCCAATGGTCTTGCCAAGGCTTGCAAGGTGGGGTTGGGGCGCAGCGTGCCCCATAAAGGTAAAACGCCCAACAAGACGGACATCACGGCGGCCAGCACCAAAGAGAATTGACCTAGTTCAGGAATCATAAAGAGCCAGACTTTCAGGGTTGAGCGGATTGAGCTGCACGCGCTTTGGCAGCTTGGTCGAGTGCATGTTGCGCCTCAGGCGGCATGTAGTTCTCATCGTGCTTGGCCAACACTTCGGCCGCCATCATGACACCTTGTTCATTGATTTTGCCCTGCGCCACCACACCCTTGCCTTCTTTGAACAAATCGGGCAACAAACCGGTGTAGCGTACGGTGATGTCTTGGGCGGTGTCGGTCACCACAAAACGGACCTCGGTGCCATCGCGCTGCAAGCTGCCGGTTTTGACCATACCGCCGATGCGAAAGGTTTTGTTGACAGGCGCCTCACCCTTCAACACCTGCGAAGGTGTGAAGAAAAACACCAGGTTGCTTTGGAAGGCGTTCAGCACAAAAGCCGCCGCCGCAGCCAGCACCATCAAGCCACCCAAAATGAGCGCAAAGCGTTTGCGACGCGGGGTCCAGTTCATGTCTTGTCCTGTGATTCTGTGGCCGCCAAGGCCAACGCTTGTTGATGGGCGACCCGGGCTTGCCAAATCTCAAGCAGGATAAAGAGCACAGTCATGCCCATGCTGCCCCAGACATAAAGCCCATAACCACCCATGTCCCAAAACTGGGCCCAACTCTCCCACCTCATGGCTTCACTCCTGCAACCTCGGGCAACGCTTGCACCCAATCGGCGTGTCTTTCGCGCTCAATGATGAGTGAGCGCACCCGGTAACAAACGATCGCCAATGTGTAGATCCAACAGGCCAGGGCCATCAGCAGCATGCCCCACAACATCAGCGAGGCCATGCTGGGCGAACGGGTGAGCGACACCGATGCACCTTGGTGCAGGGTGTTCCACCAGGTCACTGAAAAATAGATGATGGGCACATTGATCGCACCCACGATGGCGATGAGTGCCCCCGCACGATCGGCGCGGCGCACATCGTCAATCGCCGAGGTGAGCGCCATGTAGCCCAAATAGAGAAAAAACAAAATCAGCTCAGACGTGAGACGGGCATCCCAGACCCACCAGGTGCCCCACATGGGCTTGCCCCACAAAGCACCCGTCCACAAAGATAGAAAAGCGAACATGGCGCCGGTGGGGGCCAGTGCCCGGGTCATCATGCCCGACAAACGGGTGTTGAAGGTCAAGCCCAGAATGCTCCAAAAAGCCATGGCCAAGTAGATGATCATGGACATCCATGAGACCGGCACATGCACAAAGATGATGCGGTAGCCCTCGCCTTGTTGGGCGTCAGCTGGTGCCACGGCAAAACCAATCCACAAACCTACCGCGGCCAACACCGTGGCCAAGGCCGCCAACCAAGGCCATGAACGGCCAGCCAACCCATAAAACGTTTGGGGTGCAGCGTAATAGAACCAGCGAATCGTCATGAACTCATTCCAAAGCGATGCGCAATGCAGCGCTGCATGCCCAAGGGCTGAAAAAAAGCGCTGGCAACAACAATGCCAGCAAAATGGAGAGATGGGCTTGCGCTCCTAATCCGGTGTTCAGGGCTTGCACCGCGCCAGCCCCAAACACCAACACCGGGACAAACAGTGGCAGCACCAACAAGGAAATCAACACACCACCACCGCGCACGCCTAAGGTGAGTGCAGCACCAATGGCGCCGATACACGACAACACTGGCGTACCCAACAGCAAGGTGAGCGATAAGAGCGCCAATGCTTCTGCTGACAAATCGAATTGCAAACCCAAAACAGGCGCCAATATTACCAAGGGGAGTCCAGAGAGAAGCCAATGAGCGGCTATTTTCCCCAGTACCAACAGCCACAGAGGATGTGGGGACAAGATCATTTGTTCCAAGGCTCCATCGCGGTGGTCCACTTCGAACAACCGTGACAAGGCCAACATGCTGGCCAAAAGTGCGCCAACCCACAACACGCCAGGGCCAATTTGACGCAGCATGGCTGGCTCGGGGCCAATCGCCAATGGAAACAAAGCGGCCACCACCACAAAGAAAAACATGGCGCTCAGCACTTCGGATTTGCGCCGCATGGCCAAACGCAGGTCGCGCAACACCACGATGAAGAAGATGTTCATGCTTGCAACCTCAGACTTTGCAAATCCACACCCAACTGCACCGCTTGGTGGCTGGTGAAAATCAAAGCCCCACCTTTTGCCAAATGTTGTTGCAACAACAACTGCAAGGCCTGAACCGCATCACTGTCCAAAGCCACGAAAGGTTCATCCAACAGCCACAACTTGGCATGGGCGAGTTGCAAACGCGCCAACGCGACACGGCGTTTTTGGCCTTGTGACAAGACCCGCAAAGGCAAATGGGCGCGGTTTTTCAAGCCTTGCAATGCCAATGCGTGCAGCGTTTGGTCGCGGCTCAAGGATTGACCGGCCATCGCGGCGCTAAGCTGAACGTTTTCAAAGGCCGACAGCTCATCTTTCAAACCCAATGCATGGCCGAGGTAGAGCAACTCGCTTTTGAACCCAGACGCCAAATCAACCACGGGAACGCCACACCAATGCACCCGCCCCTGGGCCAAGGTAGACAAGCCGCTGAGGGCGCGTAGCAAGGTGGTTTTGCCAGCACCGTTGTCGCCCTCTAAATGCAGCGCTGTGCCAGCAGACAAAGCAAAGCTGACCGGTTTGAACAATTGGCGCCCGCCCCGCTCACAGCTGACATCCACAACTTGCAGCAGGTGTTGGCTCATAACAAGTAACTGCCCGCCAACACTTTGACCACACCGCCGGTGGCCATTTTGAAGCGGGCAATGCCGGCGCTGCGGCCCGTGTTGACGCCACCCAAATCCAGTTGACGGATGCCGCGCTCTTTCAATTCCTCAATGCCCTTCCACAAAATCAGGTGGTGTGCATGCAAGCTGCGGCCAGCGTCTGAGGTCCAACCCACTTGGTAAGTGGCGGCTTCACCGTGCAGCATGAACATCATGGCGGCCACCCGGTCGCGACCCAGGTCTGCGCGGATAGACAAGATGTTTTTAGAGGGTTGTTTGCGCGACTCGGCATAGCGTTCAAACCAAATGTCCGGGTAACCTTGAAAACCCCTTGTCTCCTGTTGTTGCATGTCGGCGTCTAGCAACCAGCGGTATTGCCCAGGGTTGGTGCCCATGCGGTGGATGCTGAGCTCGGATTTTTCTGCGCCACTCAAGGGACTGCGCCAGCGCGGATCTAAGTTGGTGCGCAACTCCGCCATGGGCTTGCTGATGTCGAGCATCACGGTTGCATAGCCAGTCATGATGCGGCGCAAATGCGGCAATCCCAGCGCTGGGCTTTGCGGCTCGTCTGGCGTGATCATCAAAAAGCGCAAGCCGGGCAGCGGGATGCTTTGTCGCATGGCTTTATAGGATTGGGCTTTGTCGCTGCCACTCAAGGCTTGCAACCAAATGGGGCCGCGCGAGCACAGCGCAAAACCGGCCCAGCGGCCAAAGCGACGCACGATGAACTGCGCCATCGCCACAGGTGCACCATCGGCATGGACCACCGCACGCAACACCGAGGAACCCATAGCCACGCGGGTGGAGCCATAGGCCCAGTCTTGCTGCAAAGCGCCTGCGGCTTGGGCATGGGCCAGGTCCCAGGTGCCCAAGTCGTGGCCGTCCCATTGCACTTTCATGTCGCCACGATCCAATTGGTTAGGATGCGCGCATGTTGAAACGACTGTTCAAACGCCAAAAACTGGAAACCGTCATGGGCCACCGGATTGCCGAGCCTCGCTACACCTGGCAGGCGGGATTTTGGATTGGCACTTATGTGTTGCTGCCGCTGTTTTTGCTGGGCAGCCTGATAGACGCCCTGATCCAGCTCACCACAGGGGTGTGCACCGGTTTGTGGTGTTTTATCTGATACGTAGCCGTTCATGGATGGGGCATCTTAGCGGTTGGCATGCCCATAACCCGAGTGATGCAAGTAGCCGTTCACCTTGAAATCAATAAACCATGACAATGCTGGCAGTTTTTACAAATTAAAGTTGACTTTAAAATGATTGACGCATATTAAAAAATTCTTTAATATGGCGGCATCGAATCAAAGCCTGCTTTCATATGTCCCGCATCACTGGCACCTATGCCATCACCACCACCCAAGGTGAGCCTGTCAAAGCATTTATTCCGCATGGCTTGCCCCCTGCCGAGCCTGCGCTAGATGCTGCCGTCTGGGCACGTTTGAATGAAGAAGCCTTGACGGCCTTGCAACGCCTCTCAGCGGTGGCGGGTTTGGTTCCCTCGGTCGAATGGTTGCTCTACAGCGCCATCCGCAAAGAAGCCTTGTTGACATCCCAGATTGAAGGGACTCAAGCGACGTTGATCGACTTGTTTGATGAGGAAGCTGGTTTGGCCATTTCCAACACGGATGATGTGGAAGAAGTGACCAACTACCTGCAGGCTTTTAACTGGGCCCAAGAACAACTGCGCAGCGATACCGGCTTGCCCATCAGTGTGCGTATGCTGAGTGAAGCCCATCGCTTGCTGCTCAACGGGGTGCGGGGCACAGGCAAACAACCCGGCGAGTTGCGCAGATCTCAAAACTGGATCGGCGGGTCGCGCCCAGGCACAGCCGTGTTTGTGCCGCCGCCTGCGGATCAGGTACCAAGCTTGTTGGCCGATCTGGAACGCTACATCCATGCAGATAAACCAGACCTGCCCGTGCTTGTTCGGATTGCCTTGGTGCATGCCCAATTTGAAACCATTCATCCCTACTTGGATGGCAATGGCCGCATTGGCCGATTGCTCATTGCCATCTTGCTGGAGCATTGGCAACTCTTGCCTGAGCCCTTGATGTACCTCAGTGGTTTTTTGAAACAACACCAGTCGGAGTACTACCGGCGCTTGTCGTGCATTCGGACCGAAGGCGACTGGGAAGCTTGGGTTCAATTTTTCTTGGAAGCTGTGCAAAGTGCCGCGCACCAATCCGAGACCGCGGTTGTCGCGGTGGCCAGTTTGGTCACCAACGACAGAAAGCGGTTGTTGGCCCATCCCAAAGCCAATGCCATCAGTTACCGCTTGTTTGAGTTGCTTCCCACCATGCCCCGATTCACCGTCGATCGGGTGTGCAAAATTTTGGAAACAACTTTCCCAACCGCCAGCGCTGCCATCAAGTTGTTGGAAGAGTTAGGCATGGTGAAAGAATTGTCTGGCCTGAAAAAGAACCGCACTTACAGTTATGCGGCCTATATTGATTTGCTCAGTCAATGAGCCCACTTGTGAATCCCATGACCACCCCCTCCCCTGCCACCGCTTCCCCGCAATCCCTGTCTGGCCTGCTGCCCTTTGTCAAACCCTACAAAGGCCGCATCGCCTTGGCGGGCTTGTTTTTGCTGTTGGCGGCGGGCACCACCTTGGCGTTTCCCTTGGCATTGCGGCTGCTGATTGACCAAGGCCTGAGCGGCCCGGACAGCGGTGCGCGTTTGGCTGGGCAGTTTGGCCAGTTGTTCTTGGTGGCAGCGGCGCTGGCGGTGTTTTCATCGCTGCGTTTTTACACCGTCACTTGGCTGGGCGAGCGCATCACCGCCGATGTGCGCAATGCCGTCTATGGCCATGTGCTGCAACAAAGCCCGGCGTTTTTTGAAACCACGCAAACCGGCGAGGTGCTGTCCCGCCTGTCCAATGACACGACGCTGGTGCAAACCGTGGTCGGCTCATCGCTCTCGATGGGTTTGCGCAACTTGGTGATGGGCATCGGCGCTTTGCTGATGCTGGTCTACAGCCACCCGATGCTGATGCTGCAAGTCATTGCCTTGTTGGTGCTGGTGGTTTGGCCCAGCATGACCTTGGGACGGCGGGTGCGCAAGCTCTCGCGCGCCAGCCAAGACCGCGTGGCCGATGCCAGCGCCATGGCCGCCGAGGTGCTCAACGCCATCCCTGTGGTGCAAAGCTACACCGCTGAAACCCGCGAAGCCCAGCGTTTCACCGCGTCCACCCAACAAGCGGTCA
>Ga0164293_10002245_pt1 | contig 16377 bp, 5 predicted proteins | sample GEODES118metaG_FD_111487 | JGI IMG/M metagenome (GOLD analysis project Ga0164293, IMG submission 111487) | Eutrophic lake water microbial communities from Lake Mendota, Wisconsin, USA - GEODES118 metaG | ecosystem: Environmental > Aquatic > Freshwater > Lake | place: USA: Lake Mendota, Wisconsin...
ACTCCGTTTCGGCACAGGCTCTTGGATTAACCAAACATCCTGCTGGTTTTCCTTCAAAAACGTGATCTAAACAAGCCTGATTACAAGCGATACAGGTATTGATTTCATCCACTCTGCCTTGTTTAGCTTTTATTGGCCAGGCAGGGTCCGCTAAAAAAGGACGAGCCATAGAAATCATATCTGCCTGACCCTTTGCAATAATAGATTCCGCCTCTTCAGGCATATTAATCCTATTGGTAGCAATTACGGGGATATCGAGTTCTTTCCTAAGTTCTGCGGTAAGCCAGGTAAAAGTTCCCCTTGGCACTTGTGTGGCGATGGTAGGAACCCTGGCTTCGTGCCAGCCTATGCCAGAATTAATAATATTTATACCTTCTCTTTCAAGATTTTTCGCCAATAAAACGACCTCCTCCCAGGTAGAGCCGTTGGGAATCAAATCGGTGAGAGATAATCTGAAAATAAGAATAAACTCGTTACCTACCGCTGCTCTGACCTGTCTTACTATTTCCAGAGGGAAGGCCATTCTATTTTGATAAGAGCCTCCCCATTGATCCTTTCTATGATTGGTATGCGTTACTAAAAACTGATTAATCAAATAACCTTCCGAGCCCATTATTTCGATACCATCATAACCGGCGTCCTGGGCTAAACGTGCGGTATGTGAAAAATCAAATATTGTTTTTTTAATGGAAGAATCGCTGAGAGCCCAGGGTTTAAAGGGACTTATGGGAGATTTTATGGCCGATGGTGCCACACAAATTGGGTGATAACCGTACCTGCCGGAGTGAAGGATTTGCATACAAATTTTACCACCTTCAGCATGAACAGCGTCGGTAATCATTTGATGTTTAACAACGGCTCTTTTATTTGTAAGTCTGGCGGAAAATGGAGCAACCCACCCAGCTCTGTTAGGTGCTATTCCACCGGTTACCATTAATCCTACCTGTCCTGCTGCTCTTTCTCCAAAATAAGCAGCTAAGCGCTCAAAACCATTTTTTGCCTCTTCCAGCCCCGTGTGCATAGAACCCATAAGGATTCTATTTTTAAGCTGAGTAAAACCTAGATCTAAAGGTTTAAAAAGATTTGGGAAATGCTCGGAGTTCATACTTAGCGAATTTTCGCTGTAAATTGCAAATTATTTTTGCAGCAACCAAATTTTGCCAGCACTTTTATGTCCCGAATCAGTTACTATTTCATAAAAATAAAGGCCACTATGAGAAAGTCTGTTACTGGAAATAAGCCAGTTTCCCTTTCCCGATGCCATTAATCTTCTTTCTTCTAAAACCAATTTTCCTGTTAAGTCATATACGTTTAATATACCAAAGGTAGATGCATTCAGAGTATATGGGATGTTAGTTTCCTCTAAAAAAGGATTAGGAAAAGGTGAATAGGTAGTAAAATTGTTAATTTGGTTTGGCAGAACTGTTATATCTATTTTTCCCGACGTAGCATCAGGCTGATAAATTTCCGGAGAAAGACCATCTTTTGCAAAGGTTATCGCCTCACTAAAATACCCTTGCTTTTTTGCTTTTAATTTCAAGTTGAATAAGAGCTGATTTTTTTCAAAAAAGGGAACATTTACCCCAGAATAATTCCACGAAACGTGAACCATGTTGCCCTCTTTATTCCAATGAAGATTTGCCTCAAAAAAATCGGGTAAATTTGAACGCTGAATACTTTCAAGTTCAACTAAATCTGAATTTATGGCTAACGAAAATTGAAAGCCAGCCCATCGTCCTCCTTCCGAAAATTGAATGGGATAATTTACCTCTTGACCAGCTATAAAATCATTTTCACCGATAACTATAGAAGCGGCCACAGACTCAGTTGTCGACTCATTATACCAATCACCATCAACATCCCCCTTTTTGACCAGATAATAATCTTGACGTGTCCCGTAAGGATTGCTCTCCAGAAATTTCACCTTGTTTGGAAATATTCCCATAACAGAAGCAGATGAAGTGACGTATTGCCAGCTATTCTCAACTACGAAATTTGAAGTATAACCTAAAAGTATTTTTCGCAACATAATAATGTCCAGAGAAGAAACCACGCCAGAATTATCAACATCGGCGGCAACTAATGAGGGTATAGATTTAATTCTGTTATTTCCAAGAATATGATTTTGAATCAAAAGAATATCCTTTGTGGACAGGCCCGCTAAAGGATTGGCCACATCGGTGGCGAGAACAAATTCATAAGCTTTACAAGCCGATAAATTTTTTACTGAAAATTCCCCCAATGCATTGGTCGAACGAATCACCTGATTTGAAAAATACACGCCCATATTGGAAATAGGCACTTCGTTTACGTTTCTAAAACTAAAAGAAGCTTCCATATCCATTTTTTCACAAACATCAGGATAGTTCACCTGATTAAAAACCAGCGACTGCATTTTTTTAATGCCTGTATTAGCCAGGACCAAATGGCTAAATTTCACTTCACGGATTAAATTTTTATCAACGCTACTTAACACGGGATCTACTTCATAATAGAATCTGTCACCATCTCTTACATTTGTGAATGTAAATAATAAAAAATGCTTCATTGTTTCTCCAAAAATAGTGCCTTCCGACTTCCTTTCCGAGAGCAAGGCCACCCATAAGTCGATAGATTCAATATCCCTGAAAAGTGACTCTAACTTTCTGGTCAGCGTTACATTATCTGGATTTATATCAGCGATAGAATTATAAGGAGGCAATTGTAAAGCCTTTCTCAATTCATTTATGGAAGGCAGCCCTCTCTCTCGTCCCCTCTGAATATTTATTGCAGCCAAATCAAAACCTCCCTGTCCTGGTTTACCGAACAAAAAATTACGAATGTCGTCCACAATTTTTGAATCAAAACGCTGTTGAACTTGCGACCCCATGCCTTGAAGGAAGGGCTCAATACCGCCACTTTCCCTAATTGCTGACACCTTAAAGAAAACATCTCTAAGTTTGAGGTCAAGCGCACTTTGAAAAGGGGTACCATCAGGATTTAATCTTCTTATTTTACTGCTCAACAGAGTATGACCCAATCTAAAACCTGCCCCGGTAAATTCGTTACTTACCGATGGGTTTACGTTACTATTATAGCCAGTATAAACAGGTAAATGAATGCCCACTGAGGGTAACCATTCATTAAAAAGAATTTGCTGAATAAAACCCCCTACTACTTTTCTGGCATATTGATAAATTTCTTCATCGGACCAGGAAGGATTTTTTAATTTGATTAAATCACATTGTCTGTTATGTTCCCGAACGAAAAGAGTATGAACTGATGCCAACAACGGATTTTCATTGGCACGAACATCGCCTGCAACGAACAATTTTGACTCTTCCCCAGTATCATTTCCCATCTCTGGAGCCAGAGGATTTATTGGAGAATCTAATTCTCCGGTTATTGTATTATAAGGTAATAAATTACCTTCAGACACCTTAAGTTTTCCATTTTTAAACGATCTCAACCAGTTTGCCCTCAATATATCTGAGCCATAGACAGCAGAACCATCAATAAAAGAGGTAACCATATTGACATGCTGTCGGGGATTAGATGGGGAATTTCCAGAATTTTTATCAAACAAATTGCGTTTCATTTGAATAACCGCATTCCCCTCATCATTTGGGTCAAACCAAATATCTCCAGGAGGCACGGAAATATCAAATCTTTCTGAATTATTTGGTGTTAATCCAAATTCATGATCTATAAACTGTCCAAAAACCCAGCAAAAATCACTTAAATTTGATGGATCTTTTATATCAATTTCATCTTGAGCAAAAATTTCATTACTAATAGCCCTGCTACTAATCCTACCTGTGAAAGGTTGAAAAATACCATCCTGGTAAGCAGCTTTTCCGAGTCTGATCAGATTTGAACCTGTTGCACCCCAGGAAGGGTTTGAGAGGTTATTAAAAGTACCGTCAATAGTTCTACATTTGTTATCCAGGGACGTCTGTGAAAATCCCAGTTCAAATAATAGTCCATTCACTAAAATTAATAGTAATAATTTTTGATTCATGGTCATATTGATTAACTTAAAATAAAAAAGAAAAGAACAAAAATAGGTTTTTTTTCGACAAAATGTTTGAAAAACAAGTTAAAATAAAGGAGAGACCTATTGAAATATAAAGTTTTCAACTAGTAAGCTCCACAACGAAAAGTTTGAAAATAAAAATAAGTATGCCTAAATGGTATTTTTTAATGTGTTTATTCCTTTCCTTCAATGTTATGTCACAAAACATGGCAGATTGGGGAAATATGCATGAAAAAAAGATCATATTCCAGGGGGGAGACATATTATTGGACAGTTTACCAATTTTTTCATCCTCTGTCAGTATTTTTCAAATCAATCCACTTATTCCAGTGCCGGATAGCCTGTATTTTATGGTTTCCGGCATTTTAAAATGGCGAAACGGTCCATTATTTAAAAAAGGTACTCCCCTGCTTATTCGATACAGAACATTTCCAAAGGAATGGACAAGCACCAAATCCTCTGATTTCTTGCTTATTCCCGACACCCTTGAAACTTTTTTTTTGATGGGAAAATCTGAATTAGCGTCTTTTTCTATGGCCGACGAATTTCGACGAATTGAATATAGCGGTGGCTTTATGAGAGGAATATCAATTGGTAACAGACAAGATCTTGTCCTTAATTCCCAGTTAAATCTTCAGCTTACCGGAGAAATTGCGCCCGGCTTCACCATCAGAGCTGCCATAACGGATGAAAATTTGCCTATTCAAGCCTTTGGTAATACCCTGCAACTACAAGAATTTGATAAAGTTTTTATTGCCCTGGAAAAAGATCAGTTTCATTTTACTGCCGGGGATTTTGAAATTCAAAGAGATCAAAGTCATTTTAATAATTTTTATAAGAAAGTACAGGGTCTCAAATTACATTTTTTTGACAAAGAAAATAAATGGGAGACGACAGGAAGTGCCTCATTTTCAAGAGGACAATTTCAACGGGTTACCTTAGATGTGTCGGAGGGAAACCAAGGGCCATACAGACTTTCAACGCCTGCCACAGGTGCCATCACCGTTATCCTGGCTGGGACTGAAAAGGTCTTTATCAATGGTAAAAAAGCCATCAGGGGTACTTCCGGAGATTATGTTATTGATTATAACCGGGGTGAACTCATTTTTACCCCCAACCAATTGATGTTAAGAGAAACTCGGGTGGTCGTAGAATTTGAATATGCAAATACCGGGCAAAACAGATCCATCCTGGCTTTCAACAGTCAATATCAACATAAGCATGGTACCTTTTTTATAAATGGACTCACACAACAAGACAGTAAAACGAGCCAGCGGTTCCGGGATTTGAAAGAAGAAGATATTAACGCCCTGGCGAATTCCACTTCGCCGTTAGAAAAACTACATCTGCCTGGCTGGGAAATGGCCGATGATGCCGATCCTACCCGAACTTATTATGCCCGACGGGACACGCTTTTGCCCTGCGGAAAAACAGATACTTTTTTTATATATGTTAATCAATCTAATTCAGATAAATACACCGTGAAATTTGGCGTACCCTCTTCAGGAAAGGGAAATTACAAACTGTCCACCCAGCTTATTGGAAACGATAGGATCTATGAATATGTGCCCCCTGATCCTGTTACCTGTGAGCCTCAGGGCCAATATGACCCCTTCATTCCTGTCATTTTTCCCTTAGCAAACAGCATCTTAACCATGGGTCAGGTGAGTAATATATTAAAAAAAATAAGTTGGCGAACCGAAATGGGACTTTCCCATCAAGACAATAATCGCTTTTCATCCTATAAAAATACAATGAACACGGGCCTGGCGAGCTGGAATGAATGGAAATGGCAATCTCCTTTAGGCACTCCTGTAAATGTACTTGACATTGCGCTGAGCCATGAGTTTGTGAGTAAAAAATATGCCGCATTAGAACCCATTCGCCAGCCTGATTTTTTAAGAGACTGGGGGCTCACAAACCAGTTAGGGAAGGTTGATCTCCCTGAAAATAACGAAAACACCCTCCGTCTAAAAATCAATTATAGCGCTCCGCAAGGTATCAAGTTAGACTACCAAATAGAACATTATCTTCGACAAGGGCTTTTTAACGGCGTACGACAAAATGCGGCCGCCATCTGGTCCAATAAAAATTCTTCTTTTACCGGCGCCTTTAATCAGGTAACAGCAAATTATTCGGGCGAAAACACCTCCTTCTCCAGACCCAACATTCAATTCATGCATATTTTATCGGGTAAAAATAAGTGGCAATTTGGTGGTCAAATGGAAGGTGAAAGAAAAGTACAACAGAACCCGACAACTTCCCTGATTCACTCCAGTAGCTTTGCTTATCATCAAGTACAATTTTCCGTAAAATCGCCTGAGAAAAAGGCAAATACCTTCACATTACGACTCCAGGACAGAACAGATTTTTTACCCGTAAAAGAAAAACTTCAGCTGAGTTACAAAGCGCGCTTTATCAAGTTGGAAGGAACGCATACTTTGAGTAATCATTTTAAAATGAAACAAATATGGCAATACAGACATTTGTCCTTTATGGACAGATTAACAAATAATATTTCGTCAAAAGGGGTTTTACTTGGACAAGTTCAGGGGGATGGTTCGTTTTTTAAAGGTTTAATTCGGGGTAATACGGTCTATGAAAGAGGAAGTGGTCAGGAACCAAGACTGGAATATACTTACATAAAAGTTGCTCCGGGAGAAGGGACGCATATTTGGCTGGACTCGTTGTTTAACCAGGACGGCATTTTACAACAACAAGAAATGATGATTGCCCCCTTTCAAGACCAGGCTGATTTCATAAGAGTTAATACCTTAAGCAACCAGTATTTACCAACCAGGTTTCTGCATTTCACCCAATCCGTAACCGTTGACCCCGGCAGATATAAAGGCAAATTATTTAAAAAATATGCCCGATGGCAGTGGAACTCAACCTGGAGAATGGATAAAAAAACCACGGATGACCAGGGATTAATGTCCTTAAATCCTTTTTCCGTCAGCATAGATGACCCAAATGTTGTATCTCTGATTTACCAGCAAAGGAATGTTCTGATTGTAAACAAGGGTCATAAATTATGGGATATCCAAATGGGAAATAATCAACAAATTCAAAAATGGTTACAGACTATCGGTTCAGAAATGCGGGTGCAGCGAGAGGCATTTTTAAAATTACGTTGGAATATGTCGAAAAAATGGTTGCTTCGTACGGAGCTGGGTAAAGGCGGCAATGCACAGAAAGCGGAAAGATTTCCTGAAAAGAATTTTGATATGAACACACAAAAAAGTAGTGTAACCCTTCAGTTTTTACCTACCAACTCATTTCGTTCCCTGTTAACGTTCACAAACGATCAGAGTACGCCGCGGGAATGGAGCGAGAATACTGGAATCCTAAATAAAAGAGAGGTAAGCTTTTCTACTACATGGAATGCAAAGGAAGGTCAATCTGTCCAGGGACAAATGTCAAATATTTTTATTCAGTACAGTGGTTTGAAAAACAGTCCAGCGTCATTTGCGCTCTTACAGGGGTTGCAAATAGGAAATAATTGGCAGTGGACCCTCCAATTTGAAAAAATTATAGGGAGAAATATTCGACTTTTATTTAAATATCAAGGACGAAAATCAGCCACTGGCCCTATTTTTCATATAGGTAATATTCAACTTGGTGCTACTTTTTAAAATGTTATGAATAAGGTTCTTATTTTTGTATTATTATACCCTAATGAAAAAAATATTTATGTTCTGTTCACGTGCTCCCCTTTTACTTTTGCTTTTATTTTTTTACAGTTTTGCCTCAGCTCAATCCTATTGGAAAAGTCAATGGATTACCTCGCAGGCCAATGTTAAAACATTAAAAATAGATGAGGGAAGACGATGGAGCGTGGACATAGATCTATTGAAAAAAGCATTATACCAAAAAGAAAAAACGACTGTTTTTTTACCCCATCCGAATGGGGAATTAATTTCCTTTGACTTAAAGGAAGAAAAGGTAATGGCTAAGGAGCTTGCTGATAAATATCCCAATATTAGAGCCTTCTCGGGACAGGCATCCTCAAATAAACAGCTATCCATACGTTTGGAATTAAATTCCAGTCAAATATTTGCCGTTGTTAAAAAAGGTGGTGAAGAATGGTTTGTCGAGCCTGACCCTAATAATCCTTCATTTTCAATAAGTTATGATGCTAAAAACAGGGTAATACCCGAAGCCTCGTCGGTAAAATGTGAGACAAAAGAAAAGAGCATTGAGGATGTCATACGAGCGCAGGAAAATGCCATTTCTTTTGGTAGCAGTCTAAGAAATTCTACCATAACCTTAAAAAAATATCGATTTGCCCTTTCATGTACGGCTGAATACGCTAAAGCAAAGGGGGGTACCATCGAATCGGTATTAACTAGTTTTGTTACTTCAGTGAACCGTATGAATCAGATTTTATTGAGGGAAGCAGCGGTACAACTGGAGTTGATTGCAAAAAATGATTCCTTAATATTTTTTGATGCCGAAAAGGATCCGTTCCCAGAACCCAGCAATCTTACTCAGTTATTAAATCAGAATGGCGCCGTTATAAATAGCATCGTTGGGGCAAATAGTTACGATATTGGCCATATATTCACTTCAGGATGCAGTGGTGGCGTGGTGGGTATTGCCACATTGGGAAATGTATGCAGTAGCGGTAAAGCCCGTGGGGTTACCTGTCATTATTCATCTAACCTATTGAGCATCACGCTCAACGTATTTGCCCATGAATTGGGGCATCAATTTTCCTGTTCTCACTCATTTAACAGTTGCGAGGGAAATCAGGACAATGTAGCACCTAGCGAAGGGTTTGAGCCAGGAGGAGGTTCTACCATTATGTCTTATTCAAGTGCTTGTGGTCCTGATAATTATCAATTCAATGTAGATGACTATTTTCACGGAGGAAGTTTGGACGATTTAATTCCCTTTGTACAAACAGGAGCAGGAGCTGGTTGTGGTGTAAATATACCAACACCAAATGATGTACCCGTATTAACATTAGCTTATAAAAACGGATTTTCAATTCCCATGTCCACGCCCTTTAAACTGGAGGCGTCGGCAACGGATGCCGATAATGATAAATTGACTTATAATTGGGAACAGATGGATTCCGGTCCTACGACCCCCCTTGGAGAGCCAAAGAATAATTCACCCCTATTCCGCTCCTTCCCCGCCGTTGAGGAATCCTTTCGTATATTTCCTCAAATGCCAGGTTTACTGGCTGGAAGTGCATCCAGAGTGGAAATTTTACCAAACTATGCCAGGAACTTATCTTTTCGCGTTACCGTAAGGGATAATAACCCTCAAGGTGGTGCCGTCGTATGGAAAGATGTACAATGTAAGGTGACCGATCAGGCAGGGCCTTTTATAGTGAATACACCTTCATCTAAAACTGTCGCCGGGGGAACCATCAACGTTTCCTGGCAAGTAGCCGGAACCAATAAATTACCCGTTAATTGCCAGTTTGTGCATATAAAACTATCAGTAGATAAGGGATTAACCTTCCCATATACGCTGGCTTTAAATACGCCAAATGATGGTAATGCCCTTGTTACGCTGCCTCAGGTAAGCTCGGGAAATGCCAGACTTTTAATCGAAGCGGCTGATAATATATTTTTTCAGATTTCGGAAAAAGAATTTGTCATTGAAAATCCGACAGCGCCTCTTTTTACCTGGAAATTAGCGCCCGCAGGAATTCCCTTACATTGTTTACCCAATAATGCCGTTTTTAATATCACTACCAATAGTGCCCTGGGATTTGATTCTACCCTTACGCTCGGTGTTCAGAGCGGTCTTCCTGCAGATGCTACATTTTCATTTAGTAAAAACCCTGTAAAACCAGGTGATTCTGTTCAATTGACCCTCTCTTTTAAAGGTATTCGCAGAGATACCCTACCATTGATACTTACAGCGAAAACATCAGCGGGAACGGTGTACCTCCAGGAAGCATTTATCCAAACTTTATCGACAGATTTTAGTGGCCTGAAAACTACCAGGCCTTTAAATGGACAGTCAGGAATTATACTCTCCACCCCTTTTGAGTGGGCCACTTTACCAAATGCCGAAACGTACGATTTTCAATTATCAACCTCTCCCCGCTTTGGTCAGGACGACTTGGTAAGTAGTTCCCAAGGTCTTAAAACAGGAACATTCACTCCCACCGCATTTCTGGCTGACAATCAACTATTTTATTGGAGAGTGCGGGCAAATAACGCGTGTATTGTCGGCGAATGGTCCCCGGTTTCAACTTTTCACACCGCAGTAACCAAATGTGAAGCAAGCAGAAATAATAATCTTCTTACTATTCCGGGACAGGGAACGCCTACCGTAGAGAGTTCTATTGTGATAAATGAAGATGGAAACATAAAAGATATTAATATCCCACTCATAAAAGCAACGTTTGAATATGTAAGAAATTTAAGGGTATCCCTCGTTAGCCCAAAAGGTACTGAAGTGATTCTTTTCGACCAGAGATGTGCGCTGACCAATAAATTTATCCTCGGATTTGATGATGAATCACCCAAAGACTTGATTTGTCCGCCAGATGATGCCATTGTTTTTAAGCCAAATCAACCTCTTTCAGCTTTTAAAGGAGAACCTTTAAGAGGTACCTGGATTCTTCGCTTCCGAGTGGTTAAACGAGAAAGTATTACGGCAGGATCCATTGAAAGCTGGAACATTGAATTTTGTTCCACTTCCTCGCCGCAAATGCCAACCTTAGCCAAATCGGATACCTTGTTGGTTAAATCAGGTGGTAAAAACTTCATCACTCCACTAAATCTGACGGTAAATAGTCCAGGAATTGCCGATACCGCCTTGAAGTTTATTATTACCTCATTACCCAAAAACGGGGTTATACTTAGAAGAACAGACACCTTAAAAATAGGCCAATTTTTTACGCAGGCCGAGATAAAATCCAGCTTAATCAATTATGTTCACACCAATAAAAACAGTATTCAGGATATTTTTGGATATATCCTTTCAAATGGGGCGGGTGGTTTTATCCCCCTAAATTTCCTACATGTTAAAATTGATAATTCGGTCAGTACGACAACTCTGGCCCCAGCGCTTACCTGCACCATTTTTCCAAATCCAAGTGCCGGTCTAATTCAGGTAGAATGGGCTTTTTTGGTTAAAAGAGACGCTTTACTCGAAATTCATGATTTATCTGGGAAACTAATATTTAAACAATTATACCCTTCCTTTCAACAAAAAATACAGCTTGATGGTACCCTTTGGGAAAAAGGAACGTACGTGCTATCTATACAAGGCGAACAGCAGCGTATCTCTACATTGTTTATAATCAATTAATGGATGAAGATAAAAACAGGCATTTTATTTGGAGGCAGCTCCAGACATAGGGAAAAATCGTTCTTGGGTGCACAGTTTATAAACTTGCATTTACCAGGTTATTCAATGGAAAAAATTCTCATTTGGATAGACAAAGAAGGAAAACTTTTTCATGTACAGGAATCTTGTTTTGTCTCTGGAAATGTAACAGACCATTTAATAAAAGAGATAGATCCCTCCACTTTAGGTCAATACATTAACATTGCTATCGTTACTCTTTCCGCCGATGATAAAAAAGTAAGCTCATTATATGAAATTTTAGGTCATTTAAATATTCCAAATAATTTAAATCTTCCTTCTATAACCTTTGCTCAGGACGTTGAAAACTGGTGGCATGCACTAAAAGCAGTAAACTTCAGGAGTCCCTCTTCCAAAAAACTTAGTTTAACAGAATGGGATAGTAGTTCTCCTGAAATTATTTCTTCAGCGTTAAAAAAGGATTTAGGTGAGTTCATACAGATTATCCCTATACCTTACTCTTCCAAAAACGGAGGAAGTTTTATTGTTCCAGGTACGAAAAATGATATCGTCCAGGAAAGGATAAACCGTGCGTTTTTTAGGGATTGGATAAGCAAAACGGACTGGAAGAACAGAACGGAGTATGAAAAAGAGGCCTGGATCGCATGGCTTTCAGATCCATTGGAAGGCCCTGATTTTCCTCTCTATTTAGTGACCCAAGGAACACAAAAAGTAAAAATAGCGCGGGCTGAAGAATTCGTCACCCAATTAGATATATTATTTGCCAATGATTCAGCGGACGAATTCGTAATTGGCATAGAGCCAGCAGTGGAAGAGGCTTATATCCACCTGGTTAGCATTCCAAATGGGACACCCTTTCAATCGATTATCTGGCAGCACGATAATCATTGGCATTGTTTACCCCCTTTGACAAATAATGACGTGTTTTTAGGTAGAAAGAATGAATCTGTTGCGCTCACAGAACTACAGGTAACAGAAATTTCCATACAAATGATCCAGTTGGGGCAAAATTTTCAATTTAATTCCCCCCAATTAGTTTCAGGCTTTGTCACCTCTTCGGGTAAATCTTATCCCATTGAAATTCAATCTTTTATTGAAGTTATTGATGAAAAAAAATGGTTTGAACATTTAGGTACAATCGATCAGACCCCCACTTCATTTTTAGAAATAATAGTAAATCAAATCTTACGATGCCAAGAGTTATCGGGAGGCATTTCGGGTAAAATTGCTTCCCAGCTGAATCAGATTTTAACAGAAAAAATTCAGACAGATTATCCTGTTTCTCTTCAGGCTATCTTACTAGATTCCATGGAAAGTTTAAACAAAAATCATCTGTCTGAAGCCATAGGATGGTATGAAAAACTTGCTATGATCGGAACGGTAGAAAACGCGCTGGTTTTTTCTGAAAATAGTAGTTTAGGCGTTATTCTTTACAGGGTTCCTGCGCGATGGATCTACCTTACCATTCAAAATAATTTGGAAATACAAGAGGTATTTAACAAAATAAGAAAGCATTGTTCTAAAATAAGTATCGCTGAGTTAAGAGAAAAAGAGTATCGGATAATACCCATAAGCTCTGGAAAAATAGCTGCGACAGGAGCTCTTTTCCAATGGCTGGAAAGAGAAAAACTGCCTTATTGGGGGGTAGCCTCAGTTTATTCAAATGTAAATTATAAAATAAGTACACAATTACAATCCTTGAATAAAAATGGTATCAATACCATTCCATTCTGGCAAATATCTTCGTGGTTAAACGAAAAAAGTCTATCTGCTACTGAATATTTTATAACAACTGACGAATATCATTACGATAAAAAAAGGATTGAATTATCAGGAGAGCATGAAATAAATGCCTTCAAGGATTTTGTAAAAAATACGCCGCGCCCTACTGAAACACAAAGGAATCGCAAAATCTGGCAACTTTTTTTTGAAGAAATAAAAGAATCTAACCCCTCCAATGCCTATATACTTCAGGCATTAGAAGAAAATGAAATAATCATTAGTTTCTTTCATCTGAAAAATTCACAAGATTCATTTGATCGATTTTACCTCACCCCTATTCATGCCGTAAAAGGAAATGATGATCAGATAAATTATCTATATCAAGCGCACGAAAGTAAGTTACTCCACGAAATATCTTCCGTATGGGCCGAATTCATTGAGCATATAGAAAAAGGACTTCAATCCTTAGGGTTCAATAGTCCCGGCTATGTTACTTTGAATGTCACTATTTTTGAAAATAAGCGTTTTCAACTTATTTTTAAGGAGGTCAACCCTTTATTTTCTGCCAGGGGTAAATGGATAGAGAAGATAATGTTGCATAATCAGATTACCTGGCATCAGTTTATTTATAATCAAAACGAATATGCAAAATTTAAAATGCCGATAACCACTGAATTAGAGGAAAAAGAAGAAAGTATTATTCTATTTGAAGAAAAAAAGTTACCATTTCAACATGTAAATTCGGACATTGTGGTTATAAATGAAGAAGCAGTGGAAGATGTGGAGGGAGAAGAAGAAGTAGAAGTACAGGAAGATGTGAAGGAAGAAAGAGAAAACAGAATAAATGAAGCCATGAATAATTTAGCCCCAACCCGGTTTTCAAGAAACTTTAAGGATTATGCCTCTGAAGCCTACCGATTTTTGACCTCCTGGTTTTTCATAAAAAATCTATTGGGTTTTATCGTCAGTATTTTCATTATTATCAATCTGGTAAAAGGTGTCCTTTTCCTTTATACCAGACATGGTTCCGCCAAAGAAGTTATTGACTATTCAGGTATGCCTTTTGATGATGCCCTGGAAAAAGCTGAAGATCAGGGTTTCAAACTTGTAGCCAGTGATGAAGTGTATGTTTTAAATAGACCGGCAGGAATCATTATAAGTCAGGTCCCGCAAAAAGGCGCTAAAATCAAATCGGGCAGAACCATATTTTGTGTCATCACCGGAGGAGATGCCCCCTCAGTCACTTTACCTAAACTATCAAATAACGATGAATATGAGGCTTATCAAAAACAATTGTTGCGATTGGGCATATATTCGAGAATACGGGAAGAGCGATTTGAATCAGAATATGAAGAAAAGACCATTTTAGAGGTATATTTTGAAGGAAAAAGGCTTTCAAACAGTAGAATAAATGCCAGTGTGGTAAAACTTCCGAAAGGCAGTTATTTAGATTTTGTCATTTCTGTGAGGAACACAGACCGTGCCCCCGTTCCCAATCTGATCTGTAACACATACGAAGAAGCGGCTACCAATATCATTGCCAATGATTTAACTATTGGCACTATCATGGGGCCTGAAAATAATGTTTCGTTTTCTGGCATGTACGTTTATAAACAAGAACCTATGCCGGGAGAGGGCGTCTTTTTACCCAAAGGCAGCCCTGTTATTCTTTATTTGCAAACAGAAAGACCGGCTGAATGCCCGGAATATTAATATAAAATATCATGAAAAAATCAAGTTTATCTTCTTTAACTATGAGAGAATTACATAGATATTTAGGGTTCTTTTTAGTTGGTATCATGTCAGTATATGCCATAAGCGGCGTAGTACTCATCTTCCGTGATACTGATTTTCTGAAAAAGGAAAAAGATATTTCAAAGGAAATTTCCTTGAATGCTAATCCTCAGGAACTTGGCACTTTATTGGGCATAAAGGGATATAAGTTAATAAAGACGGAGGGTAATATTAGTTATTTTGAAAACGGACAGTACGATGCAAGCAATGGAATAGCTCGTTATAAAGTCAAGGAACTGCCGTTTATCATGGATAAAATGACGCATTTGCACAAGGCAAAATCAGCAGATCCCCTTTACTTTTTCAATATATTTTTCGGTTTTTCTCTCCTGTTTTTTGTCATTTCCTCTTTCTGGATGTTTTTACCCTCTACCAGCATCTTCAAAAAAGGAATGTATTTTACCCTTGCGGGCATCATACTTACCTTAATTCTTCTGTTTATTTGAGGGTAAATCCAAGCTGTTTATTTTAAAGCCTGATAAATAGCGACATTAAATTTGTTTTGTAATTCGCCCCATTCCGGACCTGCGCCTAATTGCTGCGTCATTAGAACGGCTACTATATTTTCTTTAGGGTCGGCCCAATAAGTAGTAGCAAAGGCGCCTCCCCATGAAAATGTACCTACATTTCTTATCTCATCTGTATTGGCGGGCGTAACTATTGAAAATCCTAATCCAAAATGCGTGTCACCCATTAGCCGTCCGGAGTGATTACTTAGCATCATTTCCACCGTTCGGGGAGAAAGTATTTGTTTTCCATTATAAGTACCTTTATTCAGTAACATTTGGAGAAAAATACCATAATCCTTTGCAGTTGATGACAGGCCGGCACCACCTGAAAAGTAGTTTTTATTCAATTTTGGGAAATTGGGTGATATCGGACTTTTCCCCTCTTCCATTTTAGTAAAAAAGCGAAGGCTATCTCTCGTATAAATACTGGTCAATCGCGGTTGTATAGCTTGCGGAAGGTTAAACCAAGTGTCTCGCATACCTAAAGGTTCACAGATCATTTTTTGGAAAAACAACTCTAATGATAAGCCGGATACTAATTCAATGATATGTCCAAGCACATCCGTATTTAGCCCATAATTCCATCTTTCACCAGGTTGATATTCCAAAGGAAGCTCTCCAAGCTTAAGCATTGTAGTATGGATATTGGCATCTGTTTCACCAATACCCGCAGAAATCTTATTTTTGGCATAAATGGCCTTCATGGCAGGACTGCCAATACCTGCGTAGCCCAAACCTGAGGTATGGGTCAATAAATCTTTGATGGTGATGTCTCTTTTTGCAGGAACCGTAGTATAGGTAGAATCCTTTTCAGAAAAAGTATTCAGAACCTTAAGATTTTTAAAGGTAGGGATGAATTTGTGAACAGGATCCGAGAGCAACAAAGCACCAGATTCCATGAGCATCATAATACCAACGGAGGTTAAAGCTTTAGTTTGTGAGGCAATTCTAAAAATAGCATCCTTTTCCATTTTTTTCCCTGTACTCCTGTCATCTACGCCATAACCCCTATGAATTAACAGTTTGCCATCTTTTGAA
>Ga0164293_10002248_pt1 | contig 16368 bp, 18 predicted proteins | sample GEODES118metaG_FD_111487 | JGI IMG/M metagenome (GOLD analysis project Ga0164293, IMG submission 111487) | Eutrophic lake water microbial communities from Lake Mendota, Wisconsin, USA - GEODES118 metaG | ecosystem: Environmental > Aquatic > Freshwater > Lake | place: USA: Lake Mendota...
GCAACTGAAGATATTTCAAAGGTTGAAGAGAAGTTCGGACGCAGCGCAATCGAAGGTCACCGCACACGCCCAGATGGAACCGATCTTAAGTGGAAGCAAATCGGAGTTAATGAGATTACCGATTCTCGCGAACTCCCATTCTTTATCCAATGGTTAACTGCCGATCACCCATCACAAGATGGAAAAGCCGTTGCTGCGATTGAGAAGATTACGATTGCTGACACTGCGCAATTATCAGACTCATGGTTTAAAACAGAGATTCTTGATGGTTTAAACGGTGCAGATGTTGAGTTTATTGATCCATCAACAAATGATGGTGAGTCGGGGATTGTTGCGGTGCATCTGAAGACGCCTGCAGGATCTGTAGTTCTGGATTAAAGTCGAGAAAATGACAAAAGATCGTGACTACGGTTCACAGAAGCTTTTTTATGAGTGCTTTTACAACTCAGTAATTTTTGGGAAAGGCATTGGCGCTAGTGCTGTTAGGCGTACTCATTCAACAATGGAAAAGCCATGGGGAGGAGCACATTTCAAGAAAGTCCTAGAAGTAGGATCCGGGAATGGAGAGCACCTAGACTTTGTTAAGCATGGTTTTGACGAGTACTTCATGTTAGATCTGCGTAAAACTGAACTTGATTCTAGTTGGAACTCAGATAATAGAATTGTGACTCTAGAAGGTAATGCCGAATCTTTGCCCTTTAAGGCAGGCGAATTCGACCGAGTTATTTCAACTTGCCTGCTGCATCATGTTGAGAACCCAGAATCAGTTCTAAGTGAAATAGATAGAGTTCTCTCTCAGAATGGTAAAGCCACTATTTTCTTAAGTTGCGATCCAGGCTTGGCTGTTAGAACTCTAAGGAAGTTAACAGTGGCTCGGAGCGCTCGCAAAATGGGCTTTGATGGATACAACCTCATGATTTCTCGCGACCACAGGAATCATTTTGGGTCATTACTTGAAATGGCAAAATTTGTTTTTAGGAATCGAAATTTGAAAATTAAATACTATCCATTTGGCGTAAGAAGTTGGAATCTAAATGGCTACGCAATAATTACTGTCACAAATTCAAACTAGAGAATCACGCCTTCTTACTAATCTTGCTAAACCTAAATCTTACGAGAGCTATCAACCAAGTTAACGGATCTCTGAAAAATTTAACCTTTTTACCCTCGATAAAAGATCTTGATTTGTAAAAAACTGGAATCTCAACAGGCAGACACCCTAGGCGAATCGCCTTGCATACTAATTCCCAGTCAAAATCGAACCTATTGCTCACAAGTTTAACTCCAGTAAAAACTTCACTTCGAAAAACCTTGTACATAGTAAAAGGGTCCGTGAGTTTAACAAAAAAAGTAACATTAATTAATCCTGTGAAAAATCTATGCGCTAAGTTCATAAGAGCTGGACGAATTCGATGATGATCCATCACGCGCATTGACCGCCCTTTTTCATGACGAGTTCCCAGAACAAATGAAGTTTTTCCAGTCTCGATTGGTACTAACAACTTTGGGATATCTGCTGGATCGTATTCGGCATCCGCATCATAAATGAGAAATACATCCCCACTCATTTGGCTCATTCCCAAACGAACTGCTGATCCCTTACCCTGGGGTTCATCCTGAAAAACAAGTTTGAGATTTAACTCTTGCTCAATACCCCTAAGAATCTCTCTAGTTTTGTCTTTGGAGTTACTTTCGACAACGATTATCTCGGAAGAACAATCTAACGTCTCGAGTACACCACGGAGATTCGCCAGTGTTCGAGCAATCGTGCTGGCTTCGTTATACGCGGCAATAATGACTGACAGGAGCTCAATTGGCTGATTTAAAGCGAAAGAATCAATGGATTTCTTGTTCACTGAGCAAGAATACCCAGATTGGAGTGACAAATTGGGAAATGACTACACAGTAGGATTAACCTAGAGACATTGAATTTACTAGGAAGGTCTGCCGTGTTCAAGAAAGTGGTTGTGACGGGTGCGGCAGGCTTTATTGGCAGCACCCTTGTTGATTCTCTCTTAAATCAAGGCATAGAAGTATTGGGTATTGATAATTTCAGTACAGGAAGAATCGAATTTCTTAAAGAAGCGATGCTTAATCCAAAATTCACTGTGTTAGAAGAAGACCTATATTCAGGTCACGGACTATCTAATGTCTTCATCGGAATGGATGCAGTATTTCATTTGGCTGCAAATGCGGATGTGCGCTTTGGCCCAGATCATCCAGGTAGAGATTTGGAACAAAATACAATTGTGACGCACAAAGTATTGGAGGCGGCTCGTAAAGCTGGGGTCAAAAAGTTCATATTTTCATCCACGGGATCTGTCTATGGGGAGGCAGAAGAAGTACCAACTCCCGAAAACGCGCCTTTCCCAATTCAAACTTCTTTGTATGGAGCTTCAAAACTTGCCTGCGAGGGAATGATAGCTGCATACGCAGAATCGTTTGGAATGCAAGTATGGATATTTAGATTTGTTTCAATACTTGGGCCTCGTTACACACACGGACATGTTTATGATTTTTATCAACAATTAATTGAACATCCTGCTGTGTTAACTGTTTTAGGAAACGGTCACCAAAAGAAATCGTATTTACATGTTTCGGATTGTATTGAGGCCATAAATATATCACTCAAAGAGTCATCAAACCAGGTAAATATAATTAATTTAGGTGTTAACGGATATTGCGAAGTTCGAGATTCAATTGGTTGGATCATAGACGAAATGGACCTTGACCCAAAAATAAATTTTGGAACAGGACCCAAAGGATGGATTGGCGATAACCCCCTAATTCACTTAAGTACAAGTAAAATTGAGGGTTTAGGTTGGAAACCAAAATTTAGTATTGAAGAAGGAGTGCGGGATACGGTTCGATTTTTGAGCTCTCACCCTGATTTGTTTCAGTAATCATGACTTTTGACCACCCATTGATGAGTTAATCTTTCAAAGCATGGAATAATCTAAATTATGAAACCTGTGAGTTATATATCAGGAGCTACTGGCTATGCAGGGTCAAAAATCACCGAGCATTTAGCGAGCCAAGGCAAGGATTTGTTGGTTAGTGCACGAGATGAAAAAAAACTTCATGATTTAGTCGCAGATCTTTCCAACCGATATCCTAATCAAAACTTTCGAGCGTTCACATGTGATTTAGCAACTCCTGAGTCGTGGAAGTCGGCGATCGAGGTACTCAACGATTTCACTGTGCTCCAATACATAAATTGTTCTGGAATTCAAGGTCAATTGGGACCCAGCTCTGAACTCAACTACGAGGACATGAAAGATGTTTTCAATGTGAATCTATTTTCTGCTATTTTTTTCACCAATCACTTAGCTAGGAAAATACGAGAATGTGACAAACTATCTATTATTCATTTCTCCGGTGGTGGATCAACTTCGCCTAGACCTCTATTTATGTCCTACAGTCTTTCAAAAACCTCTCTTTTGAGATTTGTAGAAAATTTTGCTGCAGAAAATATGAATGAAAATATTAAGGTTAACGCAATTGCACCTGGTGTGTTGCCTTCCAAAATGCAAAGTGAAATCATTGGAAATGAGAGGCTGCATGATTCAAAAGATTATGCTGTCTCCCTGAAAAGCCTTTCTGAAGAAAATTACGACGCGACAAAACTTCTAAGTTTGTGCGATTTTTTGCTAACTGACAGATCTGATGGCATAAGCGGTAAGTTGATAAGCGCGAAATGGGATAACTGGGCAGAATGGCCGAATTACATAGACCAAATAAAAAACTCAGATCTTTATACGCTTCGTCGAATTACTGGTCGAGATCGCGATCAAGTTTGGGGTGATCTTTAAGTGAAAGCAGCTGTAATTGGGTGTGGATTGATCGGTAAAAAAAGGGCATTGGCATTTCCGGATGATGTTGAATTGGTCGGATGTTTTGACGAAGTGGCATCAGTGGCAGAAGGTTTTGCAACAGAATTCAACACAAGAAACTTCGCTTCACTAAGTGAACTTCTTGAAATTCAGGACCTTAGTTTTGTGGTTATTGCCACAAGACATGATTCATTACATTCCCTAGCGATTGCTGCTTTACATGCCGGGAAGCATGTTTTTATTGAAAAACCTGGAGCCATCAATCAAATCCAATTTGAAAAAGTTTGCGAGGTGGCCCGCAACAGAGATTTAAGGGTGCATGTTGGATACAACCACCGCTACCACCCAGCGGTTAGAAAAGCTTTAGAACTATCTAGCGATGGATTGATAGGAGAAGTTATGTTTCTACGTGGCAGATATGGTCATGGAGGAAGATTAGGATATGAGAAGGAATGGCGTGCGGATAAATCAAAATCTGGTGGAGGCGAGTTGATTGATCAAGGCACGCATTTGATTGATCTTTCCATGGGATTCTTGGGTAAGCTCAAATTCGATTATGCAGCCACGCCGAACTACTTCTGGGATATGGCAGTCGAAGATAACGTTTTTATGTCCCTCAAAAACATTGAGGGAAATATTGCCTTTCTTCAAGCCTCATGCACTGAGTGGAAAAATATGTTCTCCCTAGAAATTTATGGCAAAATGGGAAAAATTGAAATATCTGGGCTTGGACGTAGTTACGGGGAAGAGACTTTAACTTTTCACAAAATGCTTCCGGAGATGGGTCCACCAGTCACCGAAACTTGGAGCTTTCCAGAGCCAGATGATTCCTGGGAGATAGAAATGAGGGAGTTTATCAACGACCTTCAGACGGGAACAAACAATTCAGATAATCTTGAGTCATCACTCGAAGTCCTTCGAGTGATTGGTGAGATATATTCGAGGACAAACAGATGATTATTGCGAGAAGCCCATTGCGAATTTCACTCGGCGGTGGCGGGACTGACGTTCCTTCTTACTATGAAGAGCACGAAGGCTTCTTGCTAGCAGCAGCTATTGATCGATATGTATATGTGACTGTTATGAGACCCTTTACTGAAGGGATCTTCCTAAAATACTCAGAAATTGAACAGGTAAATGGAGTTGCAGATGTAAAACACCCAATCATTCGGGAAGTTTTAGGTGAACTTAAATTGAAAACCCCACAAATTGAGATTACGACACTTGCTGATATTCCATCTGGCACTGGGCTAGGTTCTAGTGGCAGTTTTACAACTGCTTTAGTGAAAGCACTTTATGCACACTATAGAAAGAACATTCATCCTGCACAATTGGCAGAAATGGCCTGCAAAATTGAAATCGAAAAATTAGGTGAACCAATTGGAAAGCAAGATCAATACATTGCAGCCTACGGTGGGATAACTGAATTTAGCTTTCATAAAAATGGTTCTGTTTCTTCAGCACCATTGAACCTGAGTGTGCAAACGGTTCACGACCTTGAAGACAATTTGCTTCTATTTTTTACGGGTATTTCGCGTTCTGCGGGTTCTATCCTTAAAGATCAGGTAGATAAATCAAAGGCGAATGACACCAAAATGGTTGAAAATTTGCATTTTACAAAGGACTTAGGAATTAGAAGCAAAGCTGCGCTTTTGCAAGGCGATACTAAGAGATTTGGTGAATTGATGCATGAACATTGGGAACACAAGAAGTCTCGGTCTAGTGGAATGACAAGTGACTTCATCGACAGTGCGTACAGCCAAGCAATGGAATCAGGCGCTGTGGGCGGAAAGTTGGTAGGTGCAGGAGGTGGTGGATTTTTGATGTTTTACGCAAATAATAAAGAGAAACTTAGAATGAAAATGTTAGAATTAGGATTAGAAGAAGTGAGATTTCAATTTGATTTTGAGGGTACGAAGGTAATCCTTTCATAATGTTGCCCTTGGCTATCCTTGCTGGAGGTTATGCAACACGTTTGGGCGCACTAACAACAGAAATTCCAAAGTGCCTTGTTAAGATTAATGGTCGGCCGTTTGTCGATTGGCAGTTGGAGCTATTGATGAAGAATGGATATTCAGAATTTATCTTCTGTGTTTCCTACAAATCTGACTTAGTCCAGGAGTATTTAGGAAATGGCAAGGACCGAGGAGTAAATATTCAATATTCATTAGATGGGCCAATCCAATTAGGTACTGGTGGCGCGATCCAGAAAGCACTTCCCAAACTCGGAGATAAATTCGGCGTGATGTACGGTGATTCTTACTTGCCTACTAATTATTTCGCAGCAGAAAAAAATTTTCTGGCTTCAAGATCGCAAGCCCTGATGGCGGTTTATGAGAATCAGAATCAATTTGATTCTAGTAACGTAGAATTTGTCAATGGAAAACTAGTTAACTATGAAAAAGGAACTAACAATAAAGGTATGCGACATATCGATTATGGACTCACGTTTTTCCGAGACGATGCTTTTGGACGGTGGAGAGACCAGTCATCATTTGACCTTTCAGCAGTCTGCCATCAGCTGGCAAAAGAGAAGCAACTTGATGGATATGAGGTCTTTGAAAGATTTTATGAAATAGGCTCTATTCAGGGAATTGAAGAGCTTTCCCAATATCTTAGGAGGATCCCCAATGAGTTATAGTAAAGAACATCTCGACGAGACTATTGAGATCACAAAGGCAATTAATCCTGAAATTGTTGAAAAAATCGTTGATCTATTGTCTGACGTTAAATCAAGCGGTGGTCGCCTATTTGTTTTAGGAGTAGGAGGCAGTGCAGCCAACGCGAGTCATGCAGTTAACGACTTTAGAAAATTGGCGGGCATTGAAACCTACGCTCCTACTGACAACGTCGCTGAATTGACTGCACGAACCAATGACGAAGGCTGGCAGACTGTTTTTTCTGGATGGTTGAGAGTAAGTAAATTGAATTCTACAGATTGCCTATTTATTCTTTCTGTAGGTGGCGGTAATAAAGAAAGAAATGTGAGCCCCAATTTGATAGAAGCCATTGATCTAGCTAAGGAAGTGGGTGCTCGAGTTACAGGAATTGTTGGTCGTGATGGCGGCTACACCGCGCAAAATGCGGACGTTTGTTTGGTAGTTCCCACAATTAACCCCAGTACGGTTACGCCTCACTCAGAATCTTTTCAAACTGTTGTTTGGCACTTAATGGTTTCTCACCCAAAACTCAAGGCTAATCCAACTAAGTGGTAGTTGCTTTTAATAGATGAAGAGAGCCGTTTTCCTAGATCGAGATGGCGTCGTAAATAGAGCTTTTGTTTGCAATGGACTGCCTACGCCTCCCCGAACTTTGGAAGAAGTAGAAATTCTTTCCGGAGTAAAAGAATCTATAATGCTGCTAAAACAACATGATTTAGAAGTTGTGGTTGTTACAAATCAACCAGATGTAGCAAGAGGGTTAGTAACTCGCGATTCAGTTACTCAGATAAATGAACTTCTTAAACTTCACTTAGAAATTACACATTTTTATACATGTTTTCATGATGACTCAGATAAATGCGATTGTAGGAAGCCGGAGCCAGGGTTGATTCTAAAGGCAGCTCAAGATCTAGGCATTGACCTCGCACACAGCTCAATGGTAGGCGATCGATGGCGGGACATCGCCGCTGGGCAAAGTGCTGGTTGCGCGTGTTTCTTTATTGACTATAAATACCTAGAGAAATCCCCACCTCCTCCATTTACGCGAGTATCCTCTCTAGTTGAAGCCACACGAATGATTCTGGAGAAATCAAATGACGACATCAATTGAAAATTTGAAGATTAAAATTTTCGCAGATGGTGCTGATCTGAACGGCATGCTCGAGATGCATGAAAAACCATATATTAAAGGTTTAACGACAAACCCAACATTGATGCGTAAAGCTGGCATAGCCAATTACAAGTCATTTGCTCTCGAAGTACTTTCGCAAATTAAGGAGAAGCCTATATCATTTGAAGTTTTCAGCGACGAATTCGCCGAAATGAAACGCCAAGCAATGGAGATATCGGGTTGGGGTGAAAATGTTTACGTCAAGATACCAATCACAAACACACTTGGAGAATCCACAGCGGACGTCGTCGACTATCTAGTGCAACAAGATGTCAAGGTTAATGTAACTGCCTTAATGACAACCGAACAAGTTGTTGAAATAGCAAAAGTGTTAGATAGCACGGTGCCAAGTTATGTTTCAGTTTTTGCAGGCCGCATAGCTGATACTGGACGCGATCCAGAATCAATTATGGTCGAATCTCTTGAGGCATTGAGGAATCTTGCTAAAACTGAGTTGATTTGGGCCAGTCCCAGAGAACTCCTCAACGTATTTCAAGCTGAAAGGATTGGATGTCATATAATAACGGCAACAAATGACATTTTACAAAAGATTAAACTTATTGGATATGACCTTAATGAGTATTCACTCGACACCGTAAAGATGTTCAAGAATGATGCAGCATCAGCAGGATATGAGATTTAATGTTTGATGTGGTAAAAGCGGCAAGGGTATTTCGGTCCATCACAAATAAATTAAATAACTTGCAAAATCTGATTCTTATCTTAATGTTAGTTGTTGTAACACTGCCTTCCTATTTTTTTCGCTATTACATACCAGTTGACGCAGGCAATTTCACTCCAGGCGATGATTTGCTTGGGATAAGAATCGCACAGAACATTTTGGATGGAAAGTGGCTAGGCGAATGGAATAATTTAACTCTGATAAAACCCTCAGGATATTCAATTTACCTTGCCCTGGCACATTTCTTACCAGTGCCGCTTGTTCTTGTTACGCACACGATTTTTGTGGTCTCTTCCTGGGTATTGGTCTACGCTTTCCTTAGATTCGTTGCAGGAGATGGAAAAAGTTTTACCTACGCCTCAGTCATTCCATTCAGCTACCTAATTTATAGCCCATTTCTTTTTCAACCTGATCAGTCAAGGGTATACAGATCGAGTCTTGAAAATGCATTAATATATTCTTTTGTTTGTGTTTTTTTTGTACTGATTTGTGTAGTAGAAGAAAGCAAAAATAAAAATCGCTTTTCAAACAGATTGCCGCAGGTTATAACGGCAATACTCGCGGCTATATACTCAATACTCGTTCTTACCAAAAGTTCTTCCTATTGGATATTAGTTGGCTTTTTTTTGCCATTCGCTTTTCTGGAGTTGCTTCAAGCATTACGAAGAAAACGAGTGTTTATTGAATTTAAGAAGATTATGATACTGGTTTGTACATTTTTGCTTGTATCGCTAATTCCGATTTCTCTGTATGGCCAGGTTAACCAAACAAAGTATGGATTATCACTAACCGAGGACTACTATCAAGGAAGCTTTAAAAGGGCTCTCGTATTGTGGCAATCTGTTGAGAACGGAAAAGACGAACGTCCTTTTATCCCAGTTTCTAAGGGCCAACGAGCGGCAGTCTATGAAGTTAGCCCCACAGCAAATCTTTTAAAGCCTTACCTTGAAGGAGCTCCAAATACTGGTTGGAGGACTGCTCCATGCAGTATTCAAAAAGTTTGTGACGAGTCTGCTTCTTGGTTTCCTTGGGAGTTACGTGACGCAGCTGTGCAAACTGGCGTTGTGAGTAATGCAATAGAATTTCAAAGTTTCTTTGATAAAATTTCATTCGAGATCAGCGAAGCATGTGAAAGAGAAAAATTGGACTGTGGCCACTTAGGTTCTGGTCCTGGCATGAGGTCATATTTTGAATTACCAGTTAGTTTATTAATTGAATACTCATGGAAAAACGTTAGAGATAGTTGGAGATATAATCTAGGGGGGAGAATTTCAACTCCTGACAATAACCCTGGTTGGAGCACTCCGGAAAGCGTAAATGAATTCCATTCAGTAGTCAATTACAGAGCTGAACCCTTAAATACAAACAAGAAGATTCCAACTGTTTCAGAAAAGCTAGCGACTCTAGAGAATTTGTACTCAAAAACTTTCATGCCGGTGCTTGCTTTAACTATAATTTGTAGCATTCTCCATTACAGAGTAAGTCGAAATCGACAGATACTGATTTTTCCTTCCGTAGTTTTATTCGGAACTGCCGTTTATAGTTTAGGTATCTCTACTTTTCAAGTGTCGCTGGGTTGGCAAAATGGGGGAATATATTTTCTACCTCTTGAAAGCCTCCAAACCATACTATTAGGCTTTGGTTTGTTGGCAACAGTGAGCTTTGCAAGACTAAATCTGGGTGAATCAAGAAAAAATGCTAAGAATTATCGATCTCGTAAAACAACTATTGATTGACCAAATTCCCAGAATTGATTTTGATTTTGAGATTTTCTAAAGTAACTATCATTGTCCCCGTGAATCCATTCATCAATTGTCCAGCCTGACAATTCAGCGATTACTTGAAAAGACTCTCTAGAGGTACAAAAGCTCCGAACACCCGTCCATCGTGCATCATGGGAGATGGAAGATTGTTCCAGGAAAATCCTTCTACCTAGTTTAGAGTCTTGGTCAATCAAACTCAAAATCACAACCGAATCCCTAGAGGTAATGGACTTCAAGCTTTTGAGGTATCTAAAGGAATCTTCATTTTCCATGTGCGTAAATACTGAAAATGCTGCGAAATAGTCTAATTTTCTCGAGATTGTTGGAAAATCTTCACTTCTTTGGTGAAAGAGAGAATATTGTTTTTCGGAATCAACCATGACCTTAAAGTCGGCAAGCATTGTCGTAGAGATATCAGAGCCAAAATAGCTATTTGAATCCAAGAATTCGATGGCATGCTTTCCAAGTCGTCCTGTGCCACAACCAAAATCAAACAATACGGAATTTTCTTTCAATCCGTAATATCTCAGTATATCTAATTCGGCAAACCCGATTGTGTCGTAATCTCCGCCGCCAACACTGATTGCTAAGGGATTATTAATCGCGTGAGCCTCATACAAGGCCTCGTAGGTTGGCATGATTTCTGGATCTATTTGTAGCGATTCTTTGGAATTATCGCCTAACTTTTTTCTGGACTTCTTAATAAAATTCATCTTGACCCATTCTGTTGTCGATTAGTTTATCAATGCCATGACAGATTCAACACAATTAACACTCAAAAGTCATTAAAACTTAGGTGATAATTCCAAATGCACGAAAAATTCTCTCAACAGGACTCCCAATGTTCAGAGATCCCTTGCTCTCTAAAATGTCATAGATTTTCAGACACTCATCTTTGCTACATCCTTGATTCCTTAAAGTTTCAATCACATGAGATCGTGTGGCCAACAAATAGTAAGGCAGATCTAACTTTAAGGGAAAAAAGTATCTGCGTGAGAGGTAAAGCCCCAGACCATTACTTACTTGCAAATTTTCTAAACAGTATTGAACTAAATACTGAGTAGCGAAAGCAGGATCCTTAGTATTCAATTGCTGAAAAACTTCATATATCTCTGGGCTACTTCGATTTGTCCAAGTTAAAAGCTGGGATAATTCAGCTAGATTTAAACGATGCGAGTCACTGCCGAGAATTTTAGTAGATGGGATGAGATTCTTAAGTTGAATTGCTGAAGACAATCTGTGCTCTCCTCGAAAAACAACTTTAATTCGGCTATTCGTAGGGTAATACTTCCTCCAAAAATGAAAAAATTTACTCGAGTCAAATTTGTGTAAGTTTAGAGTAAGAAGATTTGCAGAACCATGTACCACACCCTGGTAATGTTTAAGAAGAGTGCTGTACTCATCCTGCGCGAAGAATGCATTCAAAAATTTAACTTGAGATTTAGGCGAAACATAACAAGTATCGTTTACCAAAACTAGTCGCTTTATCTTATTTTTCGGGATATTTTTTAAGAGAAATCGAATTCCGGCTTGATAAGCCCCGAAATCGCGCCCAATATTTGGTCGCTCCAAAATTGTGCAGCCGCGCCCTTTAAGAAAATTTACCCAGGCTGTCGATTTAGCATTGCGGTTAATAACAATTAGAACGTCGAAATCATTCTTAACTAAGGATTCAATAATGCGAAGGCACGATTCCTCGCTTGTGGTTCCAGGGTAGATAGCAAAAACAGCGTATTTACCAAAATCTTTTACTACCAAAGGATCTTCTATGGTATATCTTTTATGAATTCCTAAAACTCTGACTTTTACCCAATTCAAGAACTCCGATGGGAATTGTAAAACCTTATATAAACTGTATGCGAGAACTTTAAGGACTATGGAAGACAATTTACTTAACCTTCCCAGAGGAACCTATAGACGCAAGATACTTTGCGTAGTCGTTACCTCTGTACAATCTAACAATACTTTCAATTTGATTTTGGTCAATCCAATTTTTACTTATTGCTATTTCTTCAAGACAAGCAACTTTTTGTCCCGTTCTTTCTTCTAAGATTCGAATGTAGTTGCTTGCGTCGTTTAATGATTGAGGTGTTCCGGAATCTAACCAAGCGGACCCACGTTCTAAGGCGACAACATGTAGTTCACCTTCAATTAAATATGATTCAATCAATGATGTAATCTCAATTTCACCGCGTTCACTCGGTTTAAGTCTCTTAGACCGAAAACTTACATCGCTACCAAAATAATACAACCCCGTTACTGCGAGGTTTGATTTAGGATTTAATGGCTTTTCTTCGATACTAATCGGTTCCAAAGTTTCATTCAGCTCGAGGACACCATATGCGGAAGGATTCGAAACCCTATAGGTGAATACAGTGGCGCCTTCCCTAAAGTGCAATGATTCAGGGTTCAATTGTTCGGAATGAAAAATATTATCCCCGAGAATAAGCATTACAGGATCATTATCAATAAACTTTTCACCAATGATGAATGCATCCGCAAGACCGTTTGGGTTTTCTTGAATGGCAAAAGTAAGATTTATCCCCCACTGACTACCGTCGCCAAGTAAGTTTTTAAACAAACCCTGCTCGTGAGGAGTAGTTATTATTAGAATTTCCCGAATGCCAAATTGCATCAACGTAGCCAACGGATAATAAATCAAAGGTTTATCGTACACAGGGAGCAATTGCTTACTGACACTTCTAGTCATCGGCCAAAGGCGTGAACCCGTGCCACCAGAAAGTATGACACCTCTCATGGGTTTATTCTAGCGGTACACTTACATTCCAATGAGAATTTAGTCGGAGTCAACATGCGTATTTTGGTTACTGGTGGCGCTGGTTTCATCGGCTCTAATTTCGTAAGAATGATTGCGAATAGACAGCTTGAGGGTCCTGATCACTGCACAGTCCTCGACAAACTTACGTATGCCGGTGTCAAGCAGAATTTGGAATCTGCTATAAACATGACCAGTTATAAATTTGTCGAGGGTGATATTTGTGACTCGAAGGTTCTTGCAGAAATTCTTGAGAATATTGACGCGATTATAAATTTTGCGGCTGAGACACACGTAGACCGGTCAATTACAGGTGCATCAGATTTTGTTCAAACAAATATTGTTGGTGTCCAGGTTCTTCTAGATGCGATAAAAGCCTCAAAGCGCGAGATTAGATTACTTCAAGTCTCGACTGATGAAGTTTACGGATCGATCGAATCCGGTTCTTGGACCGAGGATTGGCCGCTTCAGCCGAATTCTCCATATTCTGCAAGTAAAGCCAGCGGTGAATTACTGGCTCGTTCTTACTATAAAACCCACGGCATGGATGTAGTAATTACTCGCTGCAGTAACAATTATGGAACTCACCACTTCCCAGAGAAATTGATACCTCTGTTCATTACAAACTTGATTGAAGGTAAAAAGGTTCCTGTGTACGGTACTGGGGAGAACATTCGAGATTGGCTTCATGTAGACGACCATTGTCGAGGAATTTATTCAGTTTTAATGAATGGGCGTTCCGGTCACGTTTATAACATTGGCGGTGGCCGTGAGTTATCCAATAATGAGATTACAAGTTTGATTCTTGAAACCATGGGTGCAGATGAGTCATCTATTGAACATGTGGAAGATAGAAAAGGACATGACTTTAGGTACAGCGTTGATTGGACAAAGATTAATCAGGAATTGGGTTATGAGCCGCAAGTTAAATTTGAAGATGGTTTAAGGGAAACAATCCAGTGGTATCGAGACAATGAAGAGTGGTGGAAACCACTTAAGAATCGCAAATAAGTAAATGACTTGGCTAATTACAGGTGCTTCAGGGCAATTAGGAATTGCGGTTTCGCAAGAGCTTGGCGAACAAGGACTCTTGTTTAAGGCATGGAGTTCAAAAGATTTGAATATTACTCAGGGACCGATTGTTCGAGATTTTGTCTCAAATTTGTCACCGAAAGTGATGATTAATTGTGCTGCTTGGACAGATGTTGATGGAGCTGAAACAAATGAGCTTCAGGCCTCCAGGGTGAATAGTGATGGGGCAGTAAATTTGGCACTGGCTGCGAAGAACTGTGGAGCCAAGTTAATTCATGTTTCAACAGATTATGTGTTTTCAGGTGAGGGCAAAGCTCCATGGCATGTAGACGATGCGACTAATCCTCAATCAGCGTACGGACGTACAAAAGCGGATGGCGAAGGTCGAGTACTTGGGGTTTATCCTGAGAAAACTTCAATAGTTCGAACAGCTTGGCTGTATAGCCCTTGGGGTAAGAATTTTGCAAAGACAATAACTCGGATGGCGATACATGGTGATGGTGAAGTTCGAGTTGTAAGTGACCAAATAGGTCAACCAACTTCTGCGACAGATCTTGCAAAGCTGCTTGTTGAGTTGGGTTTATCTAGTTCACCCGCAGGGATCTATCACGGGACTAATTCAGGTCAAGGGACATGGTTCGAGTTTGCGCGGGAGATATTCAAATTAGTGGGAGCGGATATAAATCGAGTAGTTCCTGTTCCTTCAAGTAAATACCCGAGACCTGCAAAGCGTCCCTCATACTCTGTATTAAGCCATGACGGATGGACAAAGACGACTGTACAACCGATGAGAGATTGGCGAATCGCACTTGAAGAAGTGATGCCTGCAATCATTTCTGCAGTAAAGGCGGAAAGATAAGAACATGGAATTAACACCGCTTGGTATTGAAGGGGTTTGGTTGGCAGAGTCCCCTGTTTGGAGTGATGAGCGAGGATTCTTTCGAGAGTGGTTTAAATCAACTGAATTCAAAAAGGCAACCGGCAGAGACTTTGTTATTGAACAAGCGAACTTCTCGCTTTCATCACGGGGCACGCTTCGTGGAATTCATTACAGTATTGCTCCACGCGGGCAGGCAAAGTGGGTTACATGTGTTGCAGGTTCAATCAAAGATGTGATTATTGATATTCGTCCAAACTCAAAAAGTTTTGGTCGATGGATTGAAATCGAACTAAGCGGTGATTCAGTCAATGCCGTTTTTATCGGCGAAGGGTTAGGACACGCATTCTTGGCGCTGGAGGACAACTCAGCGGTTGCTTACTTGGTTTCTACGCCATATTCACCAGTGGATGAGCTCGAGATTAATCCGCTTGATGAGAAGATTGGAATCAATTGGGGCATGAGTTTGAGTGAGCTTAGGATTTCAGCCAAAGATAAGAATGCCCCAACATTGACTGAGCGTTTTGCTGAAGGAAGGCTTCCGGAGAGTGAGTAAAGTTTTCAACATCGATGAATATGAAAATAGTCTCGATCCCTGGGGATATGAGATTAACCCTAGTGATGCCGTAAGAAGACAATGGTTTCACACGTTCAGTAGCTCAATTCCAAAATCGCGAACCCTGGATATCGGGGCAGGTGTCGGGTTTATTTCTAAGGACATAGAAACGCATGAATACGTAGGTTTAGATATCTCACAAACATCCACTTCAGAACTCAATACATATTTTGCAAAAATTGGAAAAAAAAATACTCATAAGGCAATAAAAGGTTCAGTTCTCGATTTAGAAATCATGAATCTGGGTACTTTTGATTTTATAATTAGTACTGGGGTATTTTACGAACATTACCTTGGAAAAAATAGAAGTAATTTAGAATCACAACTGAAATCAGTTTCAGATTATGGTACTTATTTGCTTACGATTCATATTGCAGACTGGCAAACCTTGATTCCAACTTTAGGTTTTATCGAACTTGATCGTTGGCAATATCCTTATCGTGAGTTCACCCATGAGCTAATCCTACAGCGGAGAGTCGCGTGATTTTAACTTTTCACAAAGTTGCGGCTATTTCAAAGACTTTTTGGTGGATCGACAATGATGATTTTTATAGAATTCTAAATGAGCTTGAAGGTCGTGAATTTGTTTATCTTGATGATTACGATTCAAAAAATCAAAAGCAGATTGTAGTTACTTTTGATGGTCCATACTCAGTAATTCTAGAATACGCCGCCCATGAACTCTTTCGCCGAGGTATCCCATTTGAAGTTTACGTAATTGGAGATTACATTAACGGCAATAATGAATTTGATACGGCTGAACCTCTAACCGACTTTTGTACCCTTGAGGAACTTAATACACTTGTAAATCTTGGTGGTAGATTGCAATGGCACACTCGGACACATCAACTCGGCAATCCTCCATCAATCGAATCGATTGTTCATGAATTCACGGTTCCAAAGGAACTTGTTGAAAAATTTCCAAATCACTTTAAGCATTTTGCTTACCCGCATGGAA
>Ga0164293_10002249_pt1 | contig 16368 bp, 13 predicted proteins | sample GEODES118metaG_FD_111487 | JGI IMG/M metagenome (GOLD analysis project Ga0164293, IMG submission 111487) | Eutrophic lake water microbial communities from Lake Mendota, Wisconsin, USA - GEODES118 metaG | ecosystem: Environmental > Aquatic > Freshwater > Lake | place: USA: Lake Mendota...
TCGCCACCGCCACCACCACCGCCCATTGATCCACCGTCGCCACCATCGCGACCGCCAAGCATTTGCATCTGATCTGCCACAACCTCCGTCGTGTACTGATCGACGCCTTCTTTGTTTTGCCACTTGCGTGTTTTCAGACGGCCCTCGATGTACATCGGGCGACCTTTTTTCATGTACTCACCGACCACCTCAGCCAGGCGGTTGTAGAACACCACGCGGTGCCATTCTGTTTCTTCGCGGCGCTCACCCGTCGCCTTATCTTTCCAGCTGCTGGTAGTTGCAACCGACACGTTACAAATGGCGCCGCCGTCCGGGCTATAGCGGACTTCGGGGTCACGCCCAAGGTTGCCAACGAGTATTACTTTATTGACCGATGCCATGCCGATCTCCGTTTTAAAAAATGTCTTGATTCATTCATGCCCGGTAGGGCTCATTCCAGACGTCATCATCGTCTAACTGATCTTTCAGCGCCAGACGCAAAACTACGCATTGCTGACAGTTTACGGCACGTTTTGATAGGCATGCCAGTCTGCGGCCGCAAACCATTGACGTAAAAAGTCTAAAAATGTCCGCACGCGGACAGGCAGATTTTTTCGGCTAGGGAAAACCGCATAAATATCAACACCTACCGGACGAAACTGCGGCAAAACACTGACCAGCCGGCCCTCTTGAAGGTCCTGCATCACCATATAGGTCGGGTGCATGGAAATCCCATGTCCCAGCAGGGCGGCGTGGCGCAAGGGGTCACCATAATTGGCACGGATCGACCCATGCACGCGGACCGTCGTCTTTGCGGTCGTCTCTTGTCCTTGCACCTCGCCCATAAACGTCCAGATATTCGTGGGAGACTTCAAGGCATGGACCATGCACTCATGCTTGGCGAGATCCGCGATCGTCTGGGGCGTCCCGCGGCGGCGTAAATAGTCTGGCGAAGCCACCAGCAACTGTGGCACGACCGCCAGGCGCTGCGCCACCTGCGAGGTATCCTTGAGCGAGGTCGCGATCCGAACCGACATATCCAGCCCTTCGGCAACCAGGTCGGTGCGTCCATCGTCCAGATAAAGAACCACCTGAATGTCGGGATGCGCTGAGGAAAACGCCGTGATGATCGGGACTAAATGAAACGCACCGAACGAGGGGGGTGCCCCGAGTCTGAGCATGCCCTTGGGCTCTTTAACGGACTGGCGTACGGCGGCATCAATGTTGTCGACCCGATCAAGCAACTCACGACCGTTCTCAAGCAAGGAGAGTCCAGACTCGGTCAGGCTCACGCTTTTGGTGGTTCGGGTTAGAAGCTGAACGCCCAGGGACTGTTCGAGCCAGGCGATATGCTTGGTCACGTTGCCTTTGGCCATGCCAAGGCGCTGGGCGGCGCCCGAAAAGCTCAGGCCCTGTGCCACCTCGATAAAAACCTCGATCGCTTTGAGTTTGTCCATAATCACTGAGATTGTACGATGATTGTTTCCATTTCGAGAACACTCATTTCACAATTCAACGCTATTCCGCGTAGCGCTAAACCGCTAGACTGATGCAACGTAAAAACACAAAAACGGGAAGCCATCATGCAAGTGACACCTAGCGGACAAGGTCTCGGCGCGCGGGTTGAGGGGTTTGATATTTCTCAGCCCCTGTCCCACGACCATTACAAAAAAATCGAAGGCCTTTTGGGTCAGTTTGGTGTGTTGTGTTTCAAAAAGCAGAACCTGACTGGCCAACAGCTCAAAGAGTTCAGCAGCAAGTTCGGCACCCTAGAGGTCAATGTCGCCAACATGTATCAGGAGCCCGGTCACCCCGAGGTGATGATCCTGTCCAACAAAAAAGTCGACGGCAAGCCGATCGGACTCGGCGACGCCGGTCAGGATTGGCACACGGACATGTCCTATAGCAAGATGATTGCCTTTACCAATGTGCTGTATGGACTTGAAATTCCGCATCGCGATGGTCAGCCGCTCGGCGGCACTGAGTTTTCAAATATGCGTGCAGCCTATGTGGCCCTGCCCGAAGCGCTCAAGAAAAAGCTTGATGGCATGACGGTGCTGCATGATTTCAACAAGTTCTGGGAAAACATGCGCAAGCAACCGGGCTGCACCCGTCCTCCATTGACGCAAGCGCAACTCAAAGCCAAACCGCCCGTTTCGCACCCGATCTTTTTGACGCATCCGATTACGGGCGAAAAGATTTTGTATGCCAACCCAGGTTATTCGATCCAGATTAATGAGTTGCCAAAACAAGAGAGCGACGAGATTCTGGAGTTTTTATTCGCGCACCAGTTGCAACCACAGTTTCGATATCAGCACCGCTGGACGGCGGGGGACGTGCTGATGTGGGACAACATGGGCACGATCCACAATGCTGTCGCCGATTACGGTCCAGACGAGCACCGCTTTATCAAGCGTTGCCAAGTCATGGCGGATCGGTACTTTCCCTTGGCGGCGTAGCGCGACAGGTGAGCGAACTGTTACGCTCACCTCACTATTTCATATCAGGAAGACAAATGAAAAAATTAATTCTTGGCGCCTGCTTGGCGCTCTCCACAGCCCTGCCGTTGACAGCCGCAGCACAGGCCGGCGCCTATCCCAATCAACCTGTGAAAATGCTCATCGGCTTTGCCGCAGGCGGTCCCACTGACGTGATCGGTCGCATTTTGGCCCAACACATGACGACGGATCTGGGTCAGTCGGTTGTCGTTGAAAACCGCACCGGCGCCAACTCACTGATCGCCACGCGCGAAGTCGCCAAGGCCAAACCTGACGGCTATACCGTGTTGTTCGCTTCACTCTCGCACAACGTCAACAAACTCTTGTTGGGTGACAAGTCTGAGTACGATCCACTCAAAAGCTTTGCGCCTATTTCACTCGTAGCAAACTTGCCGCTCGTGATTGTGACTGCGTATGATTCCCCATTTAAAAATCTGCAAGACCTGCTCAACAAAGCCAAAAGCGCACCAGACGCGATGAGTTACGGTTCTGCAGGCAATGGTGGCTCGGCTCACCTCGCAGCGGCCATGATGGGTACGATGGCAAATGTCAAAATGACCCATGTCCCGTTTCGTGGCAATGCGCCCGCATTGACCGAGGTGATGTCTGGCCGCGTGTCCTTCATGTTCTACCCAATGGTCGGCATCGCGGGACATGTTGAAAGCAAGCGGATCCGTGTTTTAGCGGTCGGCTCTTCACAGCCCATGCCTGAGTTCCCCGGCGTACCCACCATGAACGCCTCTGGCTTTCCAGGCTTTGAGCAAACAGCGCCTTGGATCGGCATGTTGGCCCCAGCCGGCACCCCACAAGCCATTGTGGACAAGCTCAATGCTTCGATCAAAAAAGCCATGGCCAACCCCGAAGTTATTAAGCGCATGAAAGACCTCGGCGCCCAGCCAGTGGGTGACACACCCGCTGAGTTCCGTCAGTTCTTGGTCAAGGACATGGAGCGCTGGGATCGTGTGATCAAGGCTTCTGGCATCAAAGCTGATTAATTAGTGCTTCTGTCCTAGGGGCTTTAAACCCCAAGTCACCACAAGCCATAAAGCCGCGAGTCCACAGGATGCCCAAAATACTGTGCTCGCGCCTCCCAACACGGCGAGTGTGCCTCCCAACATCCCTCCTAAAAACAAACCTGCGGCCTGGGAGGTGTTGTAGAGGCCAAGGGCCAAGCCCTTGAGCTCAGGGGGCGCGACGCGTGAAACGAGCGAGGGTTGCAATGCCTCAAGCACGTTGAACATGACAAAAAAGCCAGTCAAGCCAAACGCCAATAAGTAAAAATTGTGGCTTGCCCAAGGCAAAAACGCACAGACGAACACCAAGCCTGCAACAGCCATGCGCAACATCGCGCGATGGGCGCGACGCTTTTCTGCGACGAATATCGCGGGCACCATGAATATAAAGGAGCCAAAAATAACGGGTAAATACACCTTCCAAAGCTCTGCGGCGTCTAAATTTCCCAGTTTGAGTAAGAGCGGCGGGATCACGACAAACATCGCAATCTGAATCAGGTGAAGGCAAAATACACCGAAATTGAGTCTCAACAAATCCGTGTGAGTAAGTACTTGCATTGGACGGGCGGGTTGCAACGGCTTGGGAGTGGGTGCCACAACGGGGACGACAAAACGCGCGACCGCAAGACACACCACGCCCAACAGGGCGATCGTCCAAAACAAACCCGCCAGTCCAGTCGAGCCCACAATCATGGGTGCGATCACCAAGGACAAAGCAAAAGACAAACCAATCGACCCACCCACCATGGCCATAGCACGGGTACGGACCTCAGGTCGGGTCGCATCCGCGAGCCAAGCCGTCACGGCCGCAGAAATGGCGCCGGAACCCTGAATCGCCCGACCAATCGTGACCCAGAAAATATCGTCCGACAAGGCACAGACCACACTGCCGGCGACAAACAGGCTCAGTCCGGCCAGCACCACCGGACGACGCCCCCAGCGGTCAGAGGCCAGACCAAAAGGGATTTGCATGAATGCCTGCGTCAGACCATACATCCCCAAGGCCAGACCGATCCACAAGGGATCATGGCCCCCTTTAAGCTCCTGCGCCGCTACGGCAAATACAGGCAACAGCAGAAACAAGCCGAGCATCCGCACGGCAAACAAGCTGGCTAAAGCCATGCTGGCACGGCGTTCGGTCGGGGTCAGAGATAGAGGCGTCGGTTCGGACATCAAGGACTTGAATCAGAGTGAAGGGCTATGCGGCGATTGTTGCGCCAGCACGGTATAGTACCAAGTTGGCTTTCAAAAACGTATCATGGACGAAATCCGAATTCGGGGTGCCCGCACCCACAATCTCAAAAACGTGTCTTTGGATCTCCCCAGACACAAGCTCGTGGTCGTCACGGGACTGTCCGGTTCGGGCAAGTCCTCGCTCGCCTTTGATACCTTGTACGCCGAAGGGCAACGTCGCTATGTCGAGAGTCTCTCGGCATATGCCAGACAGTTTTTGCAATTGATGGATAAACCGGATGTCGACCTGATCGAGGGTTTGTCCCCAGCGATTTCGATCGAACAAAAAGCCGCGGGTCACAATCCGCGCTCGACGGTTGGTACGATTACCGAGATTCATGACTACTTGCGACTCTTGTTTGCGCGCGTAGGCACACCCTATTGTCCCTCGCATGGTTTACCGCTCGCCGCACAAAGTGTGAGCCAAATGGTCGATAGCGTGCTGAACTGGCCTGCCGAGCGCAGGCTCGCGATCCTGGCTCCCATCGCACGCACACGCAAAGGCAGTTTTGAGGATGAGTGCGCGAGTCTGCAGGCACAAGGTTTTGTGCGCGTGCGCGTCGACGGAGAGATGGTCGATCTCGACAGCATGCCCGAGCTCAATAAAAACGAAAAGCACGATATCGATGTTGTCATTGATCGCCTACGTATCAAACCCGAAAGTAAACAACGGTTGGCCGAGAGTTTTGAAACCGCGCTCACCTTGGCGCAGGGCCGCGTCGTGGCGCTCGACATGGACACCAACGAGGAACATCTTTTTTCCAGTCGCTACGCGTGTCCGGTGTGCAGCCATAGTCTTCCCGAACTGGAACCGCGACTATTTAGTTTTAACAATCCGGTTGGCGCATGCCCAAGCTGCGACGGTCTTGGTCATATGGGTTTTTTTGATCCCAAGCGTGTCGTGGCGTTTCCCGAACTCAGTCTTGGCTCCGGTGCGATCCGCGGGTGGGATAAGCGCAATGCCTTTACGTTCTCGATGTTATCGAGCCTCTCGACACACTATGAGTTCGATATTGAGGCCACGTGGGACAGCCTGCCCGAGGAGATCCGTCAGATCGTGTTGTATGGATCTGGCACGGTTGAGATTCCTTTTTTCTATCTCAATGAAAATGGTCGTAGCACCGTCAAGCGCCACGCGTTCGAAGGCGTGATTCCCAATCTCGAACGTCGCTGGAAAGAAACCGACTCCTCAGCAGTCCGCGAAGAGCTCGGCAAATATCGCGCCGTTCAAACCTGCCCGGTTTGTCATGGTTCGCGCCTGCGCGCCGAAGCGCGGCATGTGCGCATTGGGGATGAACGCATCGCCCCCCCAAAACAGTTGCTCGATACGCCTGAAGGTCGGAACTGGCAAGAACAGGGCCTCGCGATTTACGAAGTCGAAGCACAGCCGCTCTCGACATGTCTGAAATGGTTTCAAGATCTCAAGCTGACTGGCGCACGCGCGGAAATCGCACAGCGTATTGTCCGAGAGATCGAAGCGCGCTTGAGCTTTCTCAATAACGTCGGTCTGAACTATCTCTCCCTGGATCGCAGCGCAGACACCATCTCCGGTGGCGAAGCGCAGCGCATTCGTCTGGCTAGCCAGATCGGCTCCGGCCTGACGGGAGTGATGTATGTCCTGGACGAACCTTCAATTGGTCTGCATCAACGCGACAATGACCGCTTGATCGCTACGCTGCATCATCTGCGCGACCTGGGCAATAGTGTCATCGTGGTCGAACACGATGAGGACATGATTCGTCAAGCTGATTGGGTCATCGACATGGGTCCGGGTGCGGGAGAGCATGGCGGTCAAATCGTCGCGCAAGGCACACCTAAGCAGATCGAGCAAAATCCTGACTCGCTCACAGGCCAATACATGCGTGGTACGCAAGAGATTGCGGTACCCAAACGACGCCCGCTCGACCCAGAACAAAAGTGGCTCGAACTGACGGGCTGTACGGGTAACAATCTCAAGTCGGTCGACCTACGGATTCCGGCGGGTAAATTTGTCTGCATCTCAGGCGTTTCTGGCTCAGGCAAATCCACTCTGATCAATGACACGCTTGCCATCGTGATGTCACGCGCCTTGCATCATGCACAATCCGAGCCCGCACCCTATACCGGTTTAACGGGGCTGGAACATTTCGACAAAATCATCAGCGTCGATCAGAGTCCGATCGGTCGCACGCCACGCAGCAACCCCGCGACTTATACGGGCATGTTCACCCCAATTCGCGAATTGTTTGCCGGCGTGCCCGAGTCCCGCACGCGCGGTTACGATCCTGGACGCTTTAGTTTTAACGTCAAGGGCGGTCGTTGTGAAGCTTGTCAGGGCGATGGCGTCGTCAAGGTTGAGATGCATTTCCTACCGGACATGTACGTACCCTGCGATGTCTGTATGGGCAAACGCTACAACCGTGAAACACTTGACATCCGTTATCGCGGCCGCAACATCCATGAGGTACTCGATCTCACGGTCGAACAAGCACTGGCGTATTTCGAAGCAGTCCCCACCGTGGCCCGTAAATTACAAACCTTGATGGATGTAGGTCTTTCCTATTTGCGTCTGGGACAAAGTGCCACCACGCTTTCTGGGGGTGAGGCGCAACGCGTGAAGCTCTCTCTGGAGCTCTCCAAACGCAGCACCGGTCAAACCCTTTACATCTTAGATGAGCCCACCACGGGCCTGCATTTTCACGATATCGCTTTGCTCTTGCGCGTTCTGAATCAAATGGTCGAAGCGGGAAATACAGTCGTGGTGATCGAACACAATCTCGATGTGATTAAAACCGCCGACTGGGTGGTGGATCTGGGGCCTGAGGGTGGCCATGGTGGTGGACATATTGTGGCGCAAGGCACACCCGAAGCGATCGCCGCAAACGCGGCGAGTCACACCGGACACTATCTCGGCAAGGTTTTGTCGCGAAAGAAAACGGCTTAAGGCAAACCGAGCAAACGCAGTGGAACTGCTGCGCTCGACGGACATACGCCGGACTCGACAAGAGGGAGTGTCGAATCGCACATGTGCGCGTCGGCAAAACGATCCGCAGAAAAAGGACGTCCGATATCCGCTTCGCTACCCGGCATAAGCTTGCCATCCCAATATCCCCAGGCCACATTGAGCGAAGTGGACTGACGGCACCCGCCTTGCGTCTGCGCATCGCAGGCATTAAATAAAGCCGTCAGTGCCTGACCCGGCGAGGGGTGCCCACACACAGCGGCTAGTGTTTGCAAGACGCCGCCACCCTGAACCGTGCCTTGCGATGAGATAACCGTCGCGAGCCAGCCAGGGGAACAGTAGTTATCAAAAGACACTTTAGGTGCGAGGCTTGCGCTGGTCGACAAAAAGTAGGACTGCACCTGGCTGGTCACCTCACGACCTGTTCGGGTATCTGCAAAACCCATCGCACATTGGTCGCGCACGCCCATGGCATTGGCCTGACACACTTGAACGAGCGCCAACTGATGCTCGCCTTCTTGTGCCTGACCGCTCACCACGACAGCACTCGCTGTGGTGGGTGCCTGTGCTGTCGCAGTCGTCCATGAAGGCGCTTGCGACGGTGCTGTGGGCTGCGCCGCTTGGGGTACGGCACCGCTAACAACCGGAGCGCCCGCAGCGCCCGTATCAAAGTTTGTGGTTGGAGGCGCAACTGGAATCGCGACAGGTGTGATAGGTGCGGCATCGCGATCAACCGTTCGAATCGGTGCGGCGGCCTGTTGTGTGCATGCGCTCAACACAACCATGCTCGCGATACTCAATGCCAACACAAGTTTACGGGTGGTTGTCATTACATTCTCCCAGATACTAGTCAAACTGATTGCCCATCCGAAATAACCGGTGGTGCTCGCGAATCGCATAACGATCCGTCATTCCTGCAATGTAATCGGCAATCGCGCGGGCCTGTGCGGCAGTATTCTCATGCCGATAGTCGGGCGGCAACAAACGCGGCTCATGCACGAAGGCGTCAAACAACTCTCGCACAATGCGTCGCGCCTTATTGGTCATTCTCATCACCTTGTAGTGACGATACAGATTTTCAGATAAAAACTTTTTTAAGGCATCAGCCTCTGCGCGCAGGGAAGGGGAAAATGCAACCAACGGGCCGCAACGTCGGGCCGCATCAGCATCCGTAGGCGCCGCCGCAGCAAGTTTGACCTGCGTCGTCTGTGTCACATCAGTAATCAACGTATTGATCATGCTGCGGATCGTTTCGGCCACGACACGACGCTCATTCAACGCAGGCCATTTCTGTACCATCGCTGCGTAATGGCGCGCGAAAATAGGCACCGTCTGTAACTGCTCAATCGTCAACAAGCCGGAGCGCAGACCATCATCGATATCGTGATTGTTGTAGGCGATTTCATCGGCTAGATTCGCGAGCTGCGCTTCGAGCGAGGGCTGTGTGCGATCGATAAAACGTTGGCCCACATCTCCTAGCAATCGCGCGTGCGTCAGGGAACAATGCTTGAGCACGCCTTCGCGCGTTTCAAAGCACAGGTTTAAACCATTGAACGCTGCGTAACGCTCCTCGAGCTCATCGATCACACGCAAGCTTTGGAGGTTGTGCTCAAAACCTCCGGCTTCTGGCGCAAATTCGCGCAGGCACGCATTGAGTTCATCCTGACCCGCATGACCAAAAGGCGTGTGCCCCAAATCGTGCGCAAGTGCGATCGCTTCGGTGAGGTCTTCGTTTAAACGCAAACTGCGCGCAAGCACCCGGGCAATCTGCGCGACCTCCAGGGAGTGTGTCAATCGGGTGCGAAACAAATCGCCTTCATGATTAATGAAGACTTGTGTTTTGTACTCAAGACGCCTGAAGGCACCGGCGTGGATAATCCGGTCACGATCGCGTTGAAACTCGCTGCGATTGGTGGGCGCAGGCTCGGCATGCCGACGACCACGACTGGTCTCGGACCGCGAAGCGTAGACAGCGAGTTCGGACATCACACGCCCCCGTTCAAATGGTGTTGCGCAAGATCACACGCTCGACCAGCTCGGCCGGCGCGCCACGACGAACGGCCTCGCCAATTTTAGGCATCAACACAAACGTGATTTCCCCGGCACGGGTTTTTTTATCCCCCCGCATCAGCGACATCCACTGTGCGACACCACCGAGACGCGGGCCCACCGTCGGACAACCAATCGCTTGGACCAGTTTGCATACCCGGTCGACATCGGCTTGGGGAAATCCTAGTAACTCCGCGGATAAGTCCGCCGCCATAATGAGACCCGTACCGACCGCCTCGCCATGCAGCAAAGCGCCGTAACCCGAACCCGCCTCGATGGCGTGGCCAAAAGTATGACCGAGATTCAAGATCTCCCGCAAACCGCTTTCACGCTCGTCTTGCGACACAACCCAAGCCTTGAACTCGCACGAGCGACGGATCGCCGTCGCTAATAAATCTGGGTCTCGCTCACGCAAACCGACTGCATTTTTCTCACACCATTCAAAAAAGGGTGCGTCTAAAATCAATCCGTACTTGATCACTTCTGCCAGGCCTGCAGACATTTCGCGATCGGGCAATGTTTTAAGAACGTCGGTATCGATCTCAACGGCGATTGGTTGATAAAACGCGCCGATCATATTTTTTCCATGCGGATGGTTGACTGCAGTCTTGCCACCCACCGAGGAATCTACCTGTGACAACAAGGTCGTAGGAACCTGCACAAAGCGCACGCCTCGCATGTAAACCGCTGCGGCAAACCCCGCCATATCGCCAATCACGCCGCCTCCGAGCGCGACGATCACAGTGCGCCGATCCAATTGCGCCCCCAACATGGCGTCAAAAATCTGATTGAGTGTTTCCCACGTTTTATGTGCCTCACCATCCGGCAAAATAACCGGCACGATCCGCTTGCCTGTTTGCCCAAGCACCTGCATCACCTCATCACCCAACAAGGCATGGATGACAGGATTCGTCACCAGAGCAATGGACGTCGCGTCCGCGGGGATCGCAGCCGCGAGCGTCGCTAAACGTCCGGGAGCGATGTTGATCGGATAGTGACCACCCGGGGTCGCGACCTGAACAGTTTCTAGGGTGTGCATGGCTTGTTCTCTTCGGTGTGGCTGGCGGCAAAATCGGCGCGCATGCTCGCCGATGAGTTACCGGGCCGGCTTTGAGCAGTGCGGTCAATCTTCTTGTCGACCTGTCTGAGTCTTTCGACAATTTGAGTGACGAGGTGGTTGACGGACGTCGTGCCCGTATCGACCACGATATCGGCCACGGACGCGTACAAAGGCTCACGCATCTCGAGCAGCGCCCGTAAGGTCGCCTTGGGATCCGGGGTCGCAAGGAGGGGGCGATTGCGGTCTCTACTCGTGCGGCGATACAACTCCTCGACGCTCGCACGCAAATAAATCACAATGCCTCGGCTCTGCAACGCCCGACGGTTTTCCTCGGCCAACACAGCGCCGCCCCCAGTCGCCATCACCAAATTAGGCTGGACCGTGCAGTCATCGAGCACTTGGCATTCACGTTTACGGAACCCTTGCTCGCCTTCGATCTCAAAGATCACAGGAATCCGAACACCGCAACGTGCCTCAAGCTCATGATCGAGATCGATAAACTCTCTGACCAACGCCCTCGCCAGGGCCTTGCCGATCGTGGTCTTGCCCGCGCCCATCATGCCAACCAGAAAAATCGGGCTGTCATGGGTCAACGGACCTGCGCTTTGGGGCAGATCCTGGGCCTCAACAGAGGGATTCGTGTCGCCGGAGGGGGTTGACTCGGGCGCAAGCGCTTCATTATTCATACCTTCATTATCCCATTGACCGACCAGAGTCTCAAACTGATCGGGGCAAACCCTCGCAAAACCTTTAAAATGATCGGCAATGAGCAAATATAACCACCCCCACGACGACGAAGATCAGACCCCAGACAAGCCCAAAGGCTCGTTTATTGTCCGGTTTTTACTGAAACTCTCGATTCTCTCAGCGGGTCTCGCGCTGTGTGGCGCACTGCTGCTCGGAATGGCGCTTGCGCTGGCATGGCCCAACCTGCCAGACCTCAACGCGATGACCGATTATCGGCCGCGTGTGCCGCTGCGCATCTTTACCTCAGACAAAGTATTGATTGGTGAGTTTGGCGAAGAGCGTCGCAATGTCCTACGCTTTAACGAGATCCCGGACGTCATGAAATCGGCAGTCCTGTCGGCCGAGGATGATCGCTTTTATCAACATGGCGGGATTGACTGGATTGGCGTCGTACGCGCAGGTTTGACCAACGTGATTTCGATGCAAAAAAGTCAGGGCGCCAGCACGATCACGATGCAAGTTGCGCGAAACTTTTATCTTTCCTCAGAAAAAACCTGGTCTCGCAAATTTTATGAGCTGTTGCTCACCTTCAAAATCGAGGCCAGTCTCTCCAAAGACCAGATTCTCGAACTCTATCTTAATCAGATTTATCTGGGGCACAGGGCTTACGGCTTTGCGGCAGCCTCGCGCGCTTATTTAGGCAAAGAACTCTCGGAAATCACTCCGGCCGATGCCGCGCTCTTGGCGGGCATCCCCAAAGCGCCTTCTCGCTTTAACCCGATCGCCAACAAGCCTCGCGCCGTCTTGCGTCAGCGCTATGTGCTCGGACGCATGCATTCGCTAGGCTATCTGACCGACGCCGAATACAAAGCGGCTCTGGCTCAACCCGTGATCATCAAGCCCTCGCAAGGCACCCCTGCAGGTGGCTACGCTGTGCACGGCGAATACGCAGCCGAGCTCGCCCGACAACTGATGATCAGCATCTACCCAGACAACGTCTACACGCGCGGACTGAATGTTTACACCACCATTCACTCCAAGGATCAAAAATGGGCCTATGACTCGCTGCGCGAAGGTGTGCTGGACTACACCCGTCGTGCGGCCTATCCAGGTCCCGAAGCTCAGTTGACGATTCCTGCCGGCCTTGAAGCTGACGCCGCCAAATTCGATGAGTTTCTAGATGGGGTCTTAGACAAACACCCAGACCGCACAGACATGCTGACGGGTGTGGTGCTCTCGGTCAAACCCAACGAAGTCAGGGTTGCCCGCAGCGCGACGGATATCGTGGTAATCAACGATAAAAAAGCGCTTGCGATCATCGCGCGCGCACTCAACCCCAAGGCACCCGCAGCTCTGCGCATACAACGCGGCTCGGTGGTGTACCTGCACAAAACACCGGCCTATTGGGAAATCTTAAATATGCCCGCTGTGCAGGCGGCCTTTGTGTCCATGATTCCCCAAGACGGTTCGCTGCGCGCCATGGTCGGTGGCTTTGACTTTTTTCATGGTAATTTCAACCGGGTCACACAAGCGTGGCGCCAGCCTGGCTCGGCCTTCAAGCCGTTTATCTATGCGGCCTCGCTTGAGCGCGGCTTAACGCCAGGCACGATGATTTCCGATCAGCCCTTTGAGCTGACCGCTGCGCAAACCGGCTCAGGCAAAGCCTGGGCGCCTAAAAATTATGGTGATGAATACGGCGAAATGATGTCCATGCGCGAGGCCATTGCCCGCTCAAAAAATATGGTCTCGATTCGTATTCTTCAGTCAATTGGCCCTCAATATGCTCAGGACTTTGTTGCCCGCTTTGGCTTTGACAAGGGTAAACACCCCGCGGTCTTGCCCATGGCGCTTGGCTCGGGGGCTGTCACACCCATGCAACTGGCCGCAGGCTTTTCGGTGTTTGCCAATGGCGGCTATCGTGTCACGCCTTATCTGATCGATCATGTCACCGATGCAAATGATCAAGTGCTCATGCGCGCCAAGCCCATTATTGCAGGTGACTCCGCTGCGCGCGCGATTGATGCGCGCACCGCCTATGTGATGGATGACATGTTGCGCGGCGTGGCAACCTCGGGCACTGCAGCCCGATCCAGACAGGTACTCAAACGTACCGACCTTGCCGGCAAGACCGGCACGACCAATGACTCTGTTGATGCCTGGTTTGCAGGCTACACCCCTCAGCTCGTCGGGGTGGCGTGGCTCGGTTTCGATCAGCCCAAATCGCTTGGCTCGCGAGAAACCGGTGGCGGCGCATCTTTGCCGGTCTGGTTAGGCTATATGACAAATGCCCTCAAAGAATTCCCAGAGCAAAAGCGCGGTCCACCGCCCGAAGGACTCATCATCGAGGGGGGCAATATGTATTTCAAGGAATTCCCACCCAAAGATGCGGTAAAGAGCTTGGGCGATCCAAAACAAGACTCGCTTGGCGACTTGCTCGATAGTCTTAGCGGCAGCGAAGGTGGAAGAAACAACCGCCGTGAGCCTATCGGTAACTAAGGTCTCAACTCACCGTCACAGTTTGACGGTGAGCGTTTGCCCAGTCTCGTCAGAGCAGATTTTAGAAAGTAGGTCATGCAGGTCGCTGCCGCCTCGTGTGTCCTTCCAGTATTGCCCGTCGTACTTGTAGTGAAAACCTCCCGAGCGCGCAGCCAACCACATCTCGTGGAGCGGCGCTTGGCTATTAATCACAACTTGATGTCCGCTTTCAAAAATGAGGTTCAGCACATTGCCGTTGCGCTTGGTTTCGACATCCAGATCCAATTGTTCAAACCAATGGTCGGCTTGAGCCTCTATTGCATCTAAAATGGCGGTTGCCCGTGTATGAAATTCAGTATCGTTCATCATCTTTGTCCTCAATGTTGAGGGAGTGTGCAGTGACCCGCAAAATCCATCGTCTTAGTTTTGCTCGCATTGTAGCGATGCTCGCCCTGATAGGTTGGTTGGCAGGCTGTGGCTTTAAAGGCCCGCTTTATTTGCCACCACCAAAACCTAAGGCAACTAAACCAGCCTCAGCCGCCGAGGCACCTGCGACAATGACTTCGCCTAGCACCTCTGTTCAAGCCATCCCTGTCCCAGACCCCGAATAGTCCATCTCGCGATATGCATTTTTATGCCTTAGCGCGACAATACGCTGTATTGTGCTTGAGCTTGCTTATTAATGATCGAATACCCACAGCCACAACATGACCGCTTCAAACTCTATGACTACGACCGCCACACCCGCAGGATCGCCACATTTTCACTACAGCCGCGGTGAGCTGTTCGCCGAAGGTGTCGCGCTCTCCACCCTTGCCAAGCAACTCGGCACACCGCTGTATGTGTATTCACGTGCCGCCTTGGCGACAGCGTGGGCCTCTTACCAAGAAGCCATCGGTACCCACCGCGTCCTAGTCTGTTATGGCATGAAGGCCAATTCAAACCTAGCCGTTCTCAAAGAATTTGCCCGTTTGGGTAGTGGTTTTGATATCGTCTCGGGCGGTGAGCTCGCACGTGTGTTAGCCGCCGGCGCCAACCCCGCTAAGGTCGTATTTTCCGGCGTGGGAAAGCAGGGCTGGGAGATGCAAGCCGCGCTTGAGGCTGGTGTAAAGTGTTTTAACGTCGAGTCTTTCCCTGAGCTCAAACTCCTCTCTGAGGTCGCGACCAGACTCGGCAAGGTGGCCGCTGTGTCGCTGCGCGTCAATCCTGATGTCGATGCGCAGACACACCCCTATATTTCGACCGGCCTCAAAGAAAACAAATTCGGTATCGCGATCGAAGAAGCGCCTGCAGCCTATCAACTCGCCATGACTCTTCCAGGCATTCAGGTGGTTGGGGTGGATTGTCACATCGGCTCACAAATCACCGAAGTCAGCCCTTATCTGGACGCACTCGACAAACTCCTCACGCTGATTGAGCAACTGGTGAGCCAAGGCATTACTCTCAAGCATTTAGACCTCGGTGGCGGCCTGGGTATTCGTTACGACGATGAGACGCCGCTCGCGCCCAACGTCCTGCTCGACAAGGTATTCGCTGAGCTCCGTGCGCGTGGTTTTGATCACCTTGAACTCGTCCTCGAGCCTGGTCGCTCGTTGGTCGGAAACGCTGGCGTCCTGTTGACTTCCGTGCAATACCTCAAGCACACCGAAGCGCGTAATTTTGCGATTGTGGATGCGGCGATGAACGACCTGATGCGTCCCGCGTTGTACGAAGCCTGGCACGGTGTTTTACCGCTCAAGCCGCGCACAAGCACTCAAACGCTCTATGACGTGGTGGGCCCTGTCTGCGAAAGCGCCGATTGGCTCGCCCGTGCACGCCAACTCGCACTCGAGCAAGGCGATGTCTTGGCAATTGAGTCGGCGGGCGCCTATAGCTTTGTGATGGCAGGCAACTACAACAGTCGACCGCGCCCCGCCGAAGTCATGGTGGATGGTGAACATGTTTATGTTGTCCGCCAACGCGAAACCTTTGCTGACCTGATTCGCGGTGAGAGCTGCCTACCGGATTAACCAACCGAATTAATGTTCTCGCGACAGAAAGCCATTAAAAAAACTCACGGTGTTGGTGGCAAGTGTTTCTAGGTGGTAGCCACCCTCTTGCACCACCAGCGTGGGCAAACCCAGTGCGGCCACCTGTTTGCCTAGACGATTAAAACCCTCGGTGGTCACCGCCACCTTGGTCTGCGGATCGTCCTTGTAAACATCAAAGCCTAAACACAGTACCAGCGCCTCAGGCTTGAATGCTTGGATCGCCTTGAGTGCTTGGCGCACATGCTCAAAAAAGACTTCTTCGCTTGAGCCATGCGGCATCGGTAGGTTTAGGTTAAAGCCTGAGCCTGTGTCTGCGCCTGTTTCGTCTTCAAAGCCTGCGGTCACCGGATAAAAGTTCGTTGGGTCGCCATGCACGGATACGTACAGCACATCGTCACGGTCA
>Ga0164293_10002252_pt1 | contig 16357 bp, 16 predicted proteins | sample GEODES118metaG_FD_111487 | JGI IMG/M metagenome (GOLD analysis project Ga0164293, IMG submission 111487) | Eutrophic lake water microbial communities from Lake Mendota, Wisconsin, USA - GEODES118 metaG | ecosystem: Environmental > Aquatic > Freshwater > Lake | place: USA: Lake Mendota...
ACAAGAAAGTAACGCACTTTTTACCATTTTAATTTCTTGCTCGACAGTTTGAACTGCCAAGCTAGAGGCCACTTCCCCGCCACTATGGCCACCCATACCGTCAGCCACAATAAAAAGACCTAAAGATTCGTTAACCAAGTAAGAATCTTGATTTGATTCGCGCTTATTGCCTTTGTCTGAGACGGCCCAATGTTGAATTCGCATGGGGATATTGTCTCGACACTCGGGCGTTTGGTCAAACTAGACTTAAGCATAGGTTCTTTTTTGACCTTTTATATCAAACTTCAAAGCCCGTCATCCGATAGGACTCTATGACTTTTCAGAGAAATCGTTTTATACCGTTTGTCGTTTTTTCTCTACTGCTTCACCTCAGCTTTGTTCTGACATCTTTTTTTATGCAACAGCCCGCAAGGGATTTAAATGATAACATTTCGATCGAACTTTTGTCTCAACCTGCCATTGTCAGTGATGCAAAAACTCAAGGTCAAAGAAAGAAAAAAGTTGAAGACAAAGAGAAAAGAATTGTTGAGCAAAAGATCAGACCTAGCACCGAAGAGGCTCCTGACACTCGTTTTCTGAGTGCACAAAATCAAAAAGTTGAAAAAGAATCTGTTTCAAAAAACCGTGGTGAATTTAAAAATAATAAAAAAAATCTGCCCGCAACGGCTGTCGCTTCCAATTCATCTAAGAAAATCAGCCTCAGTTCTTTAGCTCCAAAGTTAGGAAAAACCAGTGTCTTTGACGAAAGTGCGATGAAAAAAGAAACAACACCCGAGCAGTCCAGTGAAGCCGCAGCCCAAGCTGCCAGTGGCGGAAGTGCGACTCAGGATTATTTGAAAGATGTGGATCAAGGTCTAGAAACTTTACTCAACACCCGCGAGTTTAAGTACTACACCTACTACAATCGTATTCGTAAGCAGTTGTCTCATCATTGGGAACCTAAAGTACGTGTGAAACTTTCCAGAATGTTTAAACAAGGTCGATATTTAGCTTCGGCCACAGATCGTGTGACTAAATTGATCGTTATTTTGGATAAAAAGGGAAACCTTGTGAATGTACAAATGGTGAAAGATTCTGGAGTGACAGATTTGGATGATGCGGCCATAGAAGCCTTTCAATCTGCGGCTCCATTTCCCAACCCGCCCATTGGCATCGTTGAACCCGATGGAACAGTCAAAATTCGATGGGATTTCGTACTTGAATCCTAATTGTGATTCCAATCTCTTCCTATATTGAGCAGCAACTCTAGACGCGACGTTTAACCACTAGGAGAGTTCGACTTCAGATACTAAACCGGAGATCTATGAAAAACACATCTAAAACCACAAGTTCATTACCCATTTCGACTCTCAATTCCATCGCTCGACGAGCTCACTATTTGGCGACTCAGATGATCTATCAAGCCAATCATCGAGACGATAAGGAAAAAGGTGATCCAAAAGTCGGAGGGCACTCTTCCGCCTCTGCCTCTGCTTTGCATATTTTAGGTGCCCTTCACTTAGTTGTTAAATCTGGTTTTGATCACATCGCCAATAAGCCTCATGCTTCACCCACTGATCACTCTTACAATTATTTGCTGGATCTGTTTTTAAAATCTGATCTATCAAAGCTCAGCCAAGAAGACTGTGATACGGCCATGATAGGACTTCGAAAGTTCTCTCAAAACGGAGAGCCCGTTTTTCAAAGTTATCACTCGACCTATGATTCTGATCACCATAATTTCTTTCCAACAGGTACAGTGGGTATTCCACCAGTTCAAGCCGGCTATTTGGCTTTGGCTTATCGATATGCAAAAGAACACGGATACGATGTTCCGGACGCTCACTTTTGGGCTGTTTCTGGAGATTCAGAATTTCGTGAAGGCAGCATGTTCGAGGCCACTCCCGATTTTGCGGAACGAGAAATCGGCAATCTGACTTGGATTGTGGATTACAACAGACAATCTTTGGATGGACATCGAATCACCAATGAACCCATTTGGGGCGGTACGGATGCCCACCGAATAGAAAACACCATGGCTGCTAATGGTTGGGAAGTGATTCAACTTCGCCACGGATCAAAAAGAAAAGCACTTTTTGCTAAACCCGGTGGCGATGTTTTTCAGAAATTTTTAGAAAAAGAACTGAAAGATTATGAACTTCAAGCCTTGCTTCTTGTCAAAGACGTGAAGCTTTTAAAGGCCGGAATCGTTAAAGAACATCCCAACATGAAAAAATTTATCGACGCTGTGGCTGACGCAGAATTGATGGAAGCTTTCTATGATTTTGGTGGTCATGATTTTGTTGAAGTTGTTCAAGCCCTCGAGCAGTCTAAAAAATCCACGCGACGACCTACCATCATCATCGCCCACACTTTAAAAGGTTGGGGACTTCGAATGGCAGCAGCTCCTGGCAACCATTCAGCTCTTTTGCAAGAAGAAGAAATTATAGAGCTCGCAAAGAAGCAAAAGATTTCTGAAGGAAAATTATTTGAGCGCTTTGCTGCCAACTCAGAAGAAGGCCAATTTTTAAAAGCACGCGGAGAGAAATTATATAATGAAATTAAAGCACAAAATGCATTGAAGAAAAAAAATCAAGATTCATTTTTGAAACAGCTGACTCAATTTGGTGAAATTCCCACAACTTTAGATATCAACACAAAGATGACAAGCTATCCGCACACTCAGTGGATGCTGGGTCAATTGACAGCCAAGCTCACCCGAATTTCTAATACACCACTGGATGAATCAAAATTATCCAAAAATCAAAAAGCTCTAACAGCTCAAGAAAAACCATGGAAGTTACCTGGTGAACTTTTTATTTCCATGGCACCAGACGTAGGAACTTCCACAAATTTAAATCCAGCCATGGACGGTAAAATTTTTGGAGCTCCGATTGTTACAGATCTTGAAACAGATTTAGGTGTGAAGGATAATAAGCTTCCTGATCTGGTTCCTGGCGAAGAAGTGACAGATCGTTACCTCCGTTTTGAAATTGCCGAATGTAACGTGATGAGTTGTGTAGGATCCTTTGGTCGCCTACGTGATACACTCGGGATCCCGATTATGCCACTGATGACGATTTATGATTTTTTCATCAAGCGCGCACTGGATCAGTACTTTTATAATCTGTATTGGAAAAGTTCCTACATTTGTGTGGGAACTCCGTCGGGTGTGACACTTTCTCCTGAAGGCGCTCAACATGGTTGGAAGTCTGATATTCAGATTCCGAATCAAATCACCTGGGAGCCTTTCTTTTGCCAAGAACTCGACTGGATTTTCTGTGAGTCCATTAAGCGACATGTGATGGATGACAACTTGGGACGCAACGGAGTCCTCATTCGTGGTGTGACCCGCGGCGCAGAACAAAAAGACATGATGACCTATTTGAAAATGCAAAGACGGTTTAAGACTGAGTCCTTGCCATTGTGTCGTTCAGGATTTCCCTTAGATGGCGCGACTAGCGAAGACCAAGTGGCAACAATGGATGAGAACCAAATTTCTGAAACCATTCGTCATGAAGTTCTCTCGGGTGCTTACTACTTGATCGATTATCGTGGTTATGTTGGCTACGAACCTGGCGAAAACGTTGTTCATTTATTTTCTATGGGTTCACCGACCACAGAGGCAATCAAGGCTTCAGAAGAGCTCCTGACTAAAGGCATCTATGCCAATGTCATTGTTGTGACTTCACCTGATTTGTTGTGTGGAATTTTAGCTCATGAAAATGATTATTCTTATTTGAAAAATGGCCTGCAAATTGATTCCAAACTTTACATCAGAACACCAGACGAGATTTCCTCTGAAGAATTGACGACAATCTCTGGAAAACGAATTCCGATCGTCAGTGTGCATGACGGTGAGGCGGGACTTTTGGATAATCTGGGTTCCATTATCGGAGTGAAACAAATTTCTTGTGCTGTACGTAAGCACTCGAAAGTAGGCAGACCCAAAGACATCTATGCTTATCACGGTATAGATGCGATCAGTCTTGTTGAGGCAGCAGGTAAAGCTTTAGCTGAAACAGCGCTAGAAAAAATAGTGGTGCCGACTCGCCAGCTTTCGCAAGTCAGTGCCATTGGTGCTCAGGTTCAGTCTTGGACTGAGCTTTGGCCGACCAGTCCCCATTCGACAAAACACTAGTGTCAGAAATTCTTAGCTATCCCAATTATCCACAAGGTTCTCCCCGGTTTTATAAAAGTTTAAATAATAAACCGGGGTTTGCTTTAGTCGTATTTGTGCATTTCTTTGGTGGTCACCAGAGAATTTTAAAAAGGCACATTCAGTTGGTAAATGAGCTTGGCTACGATGCCTTTGCTTTTAATATGCCGGCAAGGCTTGATCTTAGCTGGAAACTGCTTTTTTCTTCTCAATTTGGACTGAAGCATCTGTATTCTAGAATGTTGACTCATTATTTAGATCAAATTGAAGGGCAAAAGATCATATTTTCTTTTTCTAATCCAGGTGCTTCGGCAATTGAATCCATTGTGGATCGACTGAAAAAAAAAGATGTGATCGCTTTGATTTGTGATTCAGGTCCTAGCGGAAAGTTTATGAAATCCGCTTGGAATTTAGCTATGCATCAGCAAAGAAATCCTTACCTGATGATATTTTTCTCATTTTTCTGGTCTTTAAAATTTCATTTGGATATTTGCCAGCAACTCAAAAAATTACCGGCTGGATTTCCGATTCTTTCAATTCAGCCGCTAAAAGATCCGGTGATTCCACCGGATCATATTCAAAGTGTTTTTAAGCTTAAAGATTTGGCAGGACTAAAAGTCTATCAACCTGCCGAGGCAGGACATTTGAATGCTTTAAAAATAAATCCTGAAGAGTATCGCAATCAACTTCAGGATTTTTTAAAACTACTGTAATTGCTCTAAAAAGTAGGCGTATTGCAAAGCCACATAACGAGCTCGCTGCTTGAGGTCTGCGGCAGCCCCATGGCCACCTTCGGTATTCTCGAAGTAATAAAATGGAATTTTCTTTTCTTGAAGCTTAGCTGCAAATTTTCGAGCATGCCCTGGATGAACTCGGTCATCACGTGTGGAGGTCATCAAAAACATCGAGGGATACTGAGTTTCTGATTTGATATTCTGATAGGGAGAATACTTCGAAATGTAATCCCAATCCTTTGGATCATCAGGATTTCCGTATTCAGCCGTCCACGAGGCCCCTGCAAGCAACTTGTGGTAGCGCTTCATGTCTAGTAGCGGCACTTGGCTGATAATGGCTTTAAATAAATCAGGCCGCTGAGTGTAGGCGACTCCGGCGAGCAACCCCCCGTTACTGCCACCAACAAATCCAGTTCTAGATGAAGTCGTCAGGCCCTTTTCAAAAAGATCCTCGGTCACTGCAAATAAATCATCAAAAGCATTTTGTCTTTTATTTTTTAAAGCAGCTTCATGCCAACGAGGACCGAACTCTCCACCGCCACGAATATTGGCAAGAACGTACTGCCCTCCATTTTCAAGCCAAAGTTTTCCACGGATGGATTCGTAACTGGGAACCATGGGAACTTGAAATCCGCCGTAAGCGCTGATGATGGTGGGACCTGGTCCCCGAGAGTAAATGGATCTGATCAAAAAATAAGGAACGGTTGTACCATCTTTACTTGTGGCTTCAAGTTGTTCCACTTTCAATCTTGAACTATCAAACAATGAAGGCATCTTTTTCAAAGTGATCAGCTGATTTTTTTTCCACTCTAAAAGTGTAGGTGGTGTCAGTGGACTTTCAAACATCAAAAGAGTTTGGTTCGAATTCTCGTCGACTTCTGCTAATGTGGTGTTTCCGATATCTTTGATTGGTGCCACAAAACCGTCTCTGTAAACTTTGGGAACTACGTTTTCAAGCACCGATAAAAATAAATGGTCACGACTAAAAGCAATGCTTTGAAAAGAATTTTTAGGCGTTGGCGCAAAGACAGAAGTTAGATTTGTCCACTGTCCAATGGGTGCCTTCAAAACTGATCCAGCAGGATAACTTTGACCCGGCAAATTTAAGTCCTTTAGCAAACTTATGTAAAACTCGTTTTTCCAAACCCCTTCAATTTGATAAACCATCGGCAGATCTAATTTTGAAAGTTGATCAGGGCCATTGAAAAAGTAGCTTTCCACTTGAAAGAAATTGATCACTCGCTCAATTATAACTGTGCAACCTTCAGGTCGACATTTGGAATAAAAACCAACTGTCATATCTGTGGGTTGAGCTTTAAAAATCACTGGGGCAGCTTTTAAATCTGTGTTTCGTTTCCAGTATTGAACATGTAAGGGGTAACCCGATGAAGAAACCGTAGCTGGGTCGCTGTCGACTGCAACAAGTAGTGTATTTTCGTCCACCCAAGCGACACGATTTTTGCCAATTGGTAAAAAGAATCCATCTTGAACAAACTTCTTTGTTGTTAAATCAAATTCACGCATCTCAGATGCATCTCGGCCAGCATCACTTAAAAACATCAAACAAGTTTTGCTATCCGGTTTATAAAAAGCACAGCCGCGGTAAACCCAACTTTTATTTTCGACTTTGTTGAGTTTATCTACATCTAAAACAATTTCCCAATTCGGTTTTGAGGTTTTGTAGCTTTCAAAACTTGTGCGCCTGTAAAGACCACGGGGATTTTTATTGTCTGTCCAAAAATTATAGACGTATTTGCCTTGAATTTGAATCATAGGAATTCGGTCTTTGTTATCCATGATTTTAAGAGCTTCTGCCTCGAGTGAAGCTAGCTTTTCGTTCTTAACAAAGTGCGAGTGCGTGACATTGTTCTGAGCCTGAACCCAATCCAAAGATTCCTTTGAATCCACTTGCTCAAGCCACTGATGATTGTCTTGATTGGACATAGAGGCACATCCGATTAAAAAAAGTAAAGGTGACAGGTACGTAATTCGTAACGACGTGTTATTTTGTTTCATAGGATTCCTACTTCAGTGCAAAATTTTGCAAATGGCAAGACACGGCCTGATTGATGCGAACCATAATCTTGAACCCCAAGATGAACCTGATAAAAAGCAGGAATTTGTGTACGTTCTCTAAAATAGGCAATATGTGGCGACATTTTTCTTTCACCAGTTTTACTTTCTACTGCAAACAAAGGTTTCTTATTCTGAGTCACTACGAAATCAATCTCTCGACCGTCGGTGTCTCTTAAGTAATGAAGTTGCATAAAATATCCTTTAGTATCCTCTAAAAAATGGCAATACTTTAGCAGATGCCCTGCCACCAAGTTTTCGAACCTAAAACCTGGTTCAGAAACTTGAGACCAATCCCACATATAAAGTTTTTGGAGCTTTTTAACTGCTCTAATTTTTGAAGATCCGAACGGTGGAATCGTGTAAGTATAATACAAAAGCGAAAGTAAATTGACCCATCTTTGAATTGTTGGCTGAGAAACCTGCAGATCTTCTTCTAAACTTTTTAATGAAAGTGGTGAGCCCACTCGGTCAGGCAACAATTCTGCTAGTAACAATAAACTTGAAATATCTTTTACATTTTCAAGATCTCGCAGATCTTCACTCACAACTTTAATCATTCGATCTCTTTGCCAGACTCGATGTTCGTCTTCATCCATAGAAAATAGTGGTTCCGGAAAACCTCCAAATTTTAATAGCTTTTGAATATCATTTTTCTTCTCAAGATTTTGAAGTTCAGGAAGTGTAAAGGGATGAAGTCTGAAATATCGATATCGACCTAGAAGTGAATCTCCACCTTTTCTAAAATAGTCCAGTCGAGCGGATCCAGTCACAATAAATTTATTATCTTCATGATGCTTGTCATATAAACCTTTAATCAAGGTTCTCCATTTTTTAAATTTATGGATCTCATCAAAGACAACAACTTGTGAGTCCAATGGAATTTTATCCTTTAAAATTAAACTTTTATCTGAATTTCTATCCCAGTTTAAATAGTGAGGGTTTTTAATTGTTTGAGGATTTAAATACTGAAGACTAAGTGTTGTTTTCCCTACTTGCCTTGGTCCTCCAATGAAGACCATTTTCTTACTAAGTGCTTTCTTGATGTGATCATCTAAATATCTTTGATTCGACATTCTTTGATTGTACGTCATGAGTAGTTTAAAGTCTATATTAAACTACTCATGAGTGTTTTAAAGTCGAGTTTAAACTACTAATGTCCCACGAAGAATGGATTAAATGTCGCCAAGAATTGTCACAGGACCTTAATTTTGAGCTCATCTTCAAATGAACTCAGCTGAATGGCACTAAGACTGCAAAATAGGTAGGTAAGGAGAACCGAATGAACACGTACCGTTTTGAGACATTTTTAATTCTTGTGATTACGATGATTTCAATTCAATCCTTAGCCGCTGTTGAAAAGCCGATGAAAAGACCCATGGGTTATATCTTGAACCAAGTCCTCAATGCTGAATCAACAACTGAAAAAATAGAACCCGAACCCATTATGATGAAAAACTACCAGCTATTTGTGTATGTGGGATCAAACTGCGGCAACTGCAAAGATTTTATTCCCACGCTCACAACTCTTGCCAGCAAATATAAAAACTCTCTAAATGTGGTCTTAGTTTATGATTATTCGTCAAAAAATTTAGATGTTAACAAAGCTCAATTTACTCAATCTGCGACTCACGAATTTTTCGATCAAAAAGGGTTGATGTATCACACTCTTTTCAATCAGCCACAATTTTTAGATTATGTAATGACCGGCCCCAAGCACACAGTGATTGCAGAATCTAAAATCACCAATCTACAAGACATCTATAACTTTCAAACTTGGTTGGATCAGAAGAATTAATCCCTAGGCTTCCACCCTAACGCGTATACTGAACAGTCTTCGAAACTGTATTCTCAAGACTTGTGTAAAATCTAGAAATCACGAATAGTGATTTAGACATCATGATGAAATTTTTAAAAACTAAAACAAAATAGAAAAGGATTTTTATGAAAAACATAATGCTTTTAACTGCAGCCATTTTACTGACCGGCCCGATTGCGTTCAGTAAAGCAAAATTTAAATTAAATCAGCCCTTAAAATCGTTGGTGGAATTTAATGTTCAAAAGATGGATGGGATTACGTGTGGTCAAATGTATGTGTAAAAGAAAGTCCCTTTAATGTTTATAATAGTTCGAGAACTCATTTTCTTGCCCACATTTAAGCTTTGTCCTGATTGGATTTGCAAGATCACGGACCATTTTATTACCTTTGACGAGGCCACAAGATCCATCGAGATTTTAACCAAATGTGGCCATTGGACTATAGACCCAAAAGGTCTTTGGAAAGCCAGTGAAACAGTTGTGGATACAGGAGATCAAGTCTTTAGCCGAACTCTAATGAATGATCATCATTCTCAGACTTTAAAAAAGTGGTCCGAGTGGATTGAAGTCATTGATCCTTCCTTAAGAGAACTAGGATTACTTCATATTCCAATTAATAAAGCAAAAATTTCAGAACTCAAAAATAGAATCAGAAACTTTCAAGATGAAATTATTGGTTGGCTGCAGGACGAAAAAGAAGCTGATACTTTGATTCAACTAGGAACTTATTTAATACCTTTGAAAAAGAACTAATTCCTCTGCGCAACGATCAAACCTTCTTGAGTGGGCACAAAACAAGCTCGCCAAAAATCAGAGTGAACCAATCGTTCATTAAATTTTCTCATGACTTCGATTTGTTTTGCAGAGAATTTTTGTCCCGAAGTTGTTACGGAATTTTCGGCCACGGCTCCGGATAAGAAAACATTGTCTGCAACAAGATATCCGCCTGCTTTTAGATTTTTTTCTGTCCACAGCAAGTAATCCCCGTAGGCAGCTTTATTTCCATCGATAAAAATAAAATCGAAGGGCCCAGATGCTTCGATCGATGACAACGTCTGTCTGGCATCACCAGCTAAAACTTCCACATTTTTTTTATGCTCAGCTGCAAAATCTTTTAAAATTTTTAGAGCAGGTTCTGCATGCAGTGGGTTTTTCTCAAGGGTCCACAGCGTTCCACCGGGCAAAAGTCCCTGCAAAATATAAAGACCTGATAAACCCGTCAAAGTTCCAATTTCCACAGCTTTTTCAGCACGAGCCGTTTGCACACACCAATGCAAAAATGAAGCTTCTGATTTATCCAAAGATATGGCTTCAAGCTTCAGGGCTTCGGCCGCCTGACGGGCTTGAGATTCCCAAGGCTCAAGACCCTTGAGCACAGAGTCCAAATATTCTTTTTGAGGTGAGGCGATTAATGGTCTCATGGGTAGACTCATTTAGTCATTTAGAACATGGACTTGCAAGCCATTTCCCCTTATAAATTGAAGGCTTGAGGTGATACTTTGACAGACCTTTTAGAAGTAAAAAATTTGAAAACCAAATTCAAAACCGATGACGGCACTTTTTATGCTGTTGATGATATCAGTTTTTCTGTCAAACCTGGAAGATCACTTGGAATCGTTGGTGAATCTGGCTGTGGAAAATCAGTGACCTCACTTTCTGTGATGGGCTTGATTCAAACCCCTGGACTGATCGAATCTGGCGAAGTTTTTTTTAATGGGCAAAATTTATTAAAACTGACCGACGAGCAAATGCGAAAAATTCGTGGCAGTGAAATGGCGATGATTTTTCAAGAGCCCATGACTTCGTTGAATCCTGTTTTTACAATTGGGGATCAAATTGATGAAGCCATTGCCATTCACCAACCCAAGCTCACACAAAATGAAGTTAAAAATTTAACTGTTCAAATGCTAAAAAAAGTGGGAATTCCTGCTCCTGAAAAAAGATACAGCGAATACCCACACCAGCTTTCCGGAGGCATGCGACAGCGAGTGATGATTGCTATGGCGATGTCCTGTCAGCCTCAATTATTAATTGCTGATGAGCCTACCACTGCTTTAGACGTCACCATTCAGGCTCAGATTTTAGATTTGATCCGAAATCTACAGAAGGATTTCAACATGGGTTTGATCCTCATCACCCACGACCTAGGGGTGGTTGCAGAAATGTGTCATGACGTCATTGTCATGTATGCAGGTCGAGTGATTGAACAAGGAACTGTTGAAGAAATTTTTTATCGACCTAAACATCCCTACACTCGCGGCCTATTAGATTCGATCCCTCACTTTGAAACGGGTCAGAAATTGCAAAGTTTAAAAACAATACCGGGCTTAGTTCCCAGCCTTTTAAATTTGCCCAAGGGGTGCCGTTTTAGCGAGCGCTGTCAGTTTGTTCAATCTGATTGCAAAATGGTCGATCCAAGACTTGAAAATCTTCGCGGGCATCATAAAGTGGCTTGCCATCATCCCCTCGAGCATAAGGAAAATGTATGACAGAGACTCTTTTGAAAGTCGAAAATGTCATAAAAAGTTTTCCTATCCACGGAGGGCTCCTTCAACGTGAAGTGGCTTCAGTGAAAGCGGTTCAAGGTGTTTCTTTTGAGCTAAAAAAAGGGGAAACTCTTGGCCTTGTTGGCGAGTCCGGATGCGGAAAATCCACTTTAGGAAGATGCCTTGTCAGACTCCATGATGTGACCTCTGGAAATATTATTTTTAAAGGCCAAGACATCACAAACCTAAAGGGCGAATCTCTTCGTGAAATAAGAAAAAAGATTCAAATTATTTTCCAAGACCCTTATGCTTCTTTAAATCCTCGAATGACGATTGGATCCATTTTAGAAGAGCCATTGATTATTCATAATTTGTTCAGCTCCGATAGTGAAAGACAAAAAAGACTTCATGAACTTGTCGATACAGTCGGCCTACGACGTGAACATTTGAATCGTTACCCTCACGAATTTTCTGGGGGACAAAGACAACGAGTCGGAATTGCACGAGCGCTGGCAGTCAACCCCGAGCTCATTATTTGCGACGAACCTGTCAGTGCTTTAGACGTTTCTATTCAAGCTCAAGTGATCAATCTTTTAATGGAGCTTCAAAAAAACCTGGGACTGACATATATTTTTATCGCCCATGATTTAAAAGTTGTAGAACACGTCTCTCATCAAGTGGCTGTTATGTATTTAGGCAAGATTGTTGAAAAGGCTGAAAGTGAACAGCTTTACAAAAATCCCCAGCACCCTTATACAAAAGCTTTGCTATCAGCGATTCCTGTTCCAGATCCTAAGGCCAAAGACCATCGAATTATTTTAACTGGTGATGTGCCAAGCCCCGTGAATCCTCCCTCGGGTTGTCACTTCCATCCACGATGTCCCATTGCAGAAGACAAATGCAAAACCTTGGTCCCTTTGCTCAAAGAATCCGGTGGCCATTCCGTTTCTTGTTTGAAAGTCTAAAAACAGACTGGACTTAAATCTAGCACTTCTCAAATCCCGTAATGATTTTTTTTATTTGTACCGATCAATTCAATATGGAATCGACTGGAAAAGTTTGGATTTTTTATAATGTTAAAACCCAACAAAAAACTCAATCATTGAGTCATGAAAATGCTCAATTGTTCATTCTTGATTTAACAAAGCATGAGATGCGACATATCGTCGCCTGGACCCCAGGTTGGAAAAAGTGGATTCCCGTGAAAGAAGTTATAAAATCAGAGTCTTCTTATTTTCCACTTCCACCCACAACTGTCAAAGTGGATACAAATTCTGAAATTATGATGGCAAAAAATGGGCGAGAAAAATTTAAACCTCGCGAAGAAACAATTACAAAATCTCAATCGTTCGATCCTCATCATGAACATACTTATACAAAGGTTCAGCTCAAAGCTCTGACCAATGATCAACAGGATGATTTTAAACCCGAAGCTATCAACTGGGACAATACTCCTGTTTTGCCAGTTCTTAAACGACATCTTGAAGATCATATGGACAAGGATGAGCGACGAGAGTATCGCAGGTTTCCCCATCGAATCGAAATCGTCATTATGACTAGAAAAGGGAAGTCATTCAGATCCTCATCAGCCAATATCTCGATTGGTGGAGTTTTACTTCGCGAAGCCATTCCCTCTGAAATTTTAAAGGATGCGATGGATTTAGTGGTGGTCAACCCATTTCCTGATTCGAGCACACCCAGCCATTTGATGATGAAGTGCAAAATTGTTGGTGATGTGAACAATAAAAGACAACTTATGTTTTACGATGTGACCTACGAAATACAAACGCAACTTTTCAATATTCTAGAAAAATATAAGAAAAATTATCAAGCTCATAAAAAGAAACGTGCCGCTTAGTTTACTCGTTAATTTTCAGCAAAACCTGAATCGTCTTGCGTAATTTTTCGACCTCAAACGGTTTTTTCAAAAAATCATCAGCCCCAATATCAAATGCTTTTTTGATATCTTCTTCAGAGGCTTGACCTGAAACAAACAACAAAGGGATTTCTTTTAGATTTTTGTGCTGCTTCAGCATTTCTGCCAGCTCAAATCCATCAATCCAAGGAAGACCGATATCCATTAAAATCAAATCAATGTGGCTGTCGTCTAAAAGATTCGTTAGTTCCGTAGCATCTTTAGCCATACGCAGAACGTAGCCTTCAGGCTCGAGCATTCGAATCAGAGCCGCTTGCATAGAATCATCATCTTCAATAATCAGTAAAGTTTTCGGATCCAAGCGATTTTTGAGATCACGAAATTGATCCAAGGACACAACAGTGTCCGAAGTCATTCTTTGCTTGGCTAACTTTTCTATTTTTTGAATCAGCTCGAGAGTTCCCATTTTTTTCATTTTTAACCGTGCAATTCTGCTTCTTTGTTTTCAATCCATCGTTCAGCATCGATGGCCGCCATACAGCCAGTTCCCGCAGCCGTAATCGCTTGGCGGTAAGTGGGATCCTGAACGTCACCCGAGGCGAAGACCCCTGCAATTTTAGTATAAGTGGTTCCAGGTTTTGTCTTCAGATATCCAGCTTCATTCGTATCCAAAATTCCGTTAAACTATTTTGTGTTTGGAGTATGGCCAATAGCAATAAATAACCCTTGCAAGGCTTTTTCAGAAGTTGCACCGTTCACAGTGTCCTTTAAAATAACACCTGTGACTTCTTTGCCGTTACCTTTAACTTCGACCACTTCGGAATTCCAGATCACTTCAATTTTCGGATGCTTCATGACCCGATCTTGCATAATTTTAGAAGCTCTAAAGCTATCTCGGCGATGAATCACATAAACTTTTTTTGCAAATCGAGTTAGAAATGTGGCCTCTTCCATAGCGGTGTCTCCACCACCCACAACACCCACTTCAACATCTTTAAAGAAAGCCCCGTCACAGGTCGCACAGGCTGAAACACCTTTACTCATGTATTGTTTTTCAGAGGGGATTCCTAAAAGTTTTGCGCTAGCACCGGTTGAGATAATAACTGTCTTTGCTTGGTACTCAGTGTCTCTGATCCAAACTTTAAAGGGCCAAGCATTGAAATCCACTTTGGTCACATTTTTAGTAATAAAACGAGTTCCAAAACGCTCGGCTTGTTTTCGCATCACTGCAATTAAATCGGGCCCGGTCACGCCGTGTTCAAAGCCAGGATAATTTTCTACTTCTGTGGTGATCATCAACTGACCACCGGCCTCTTCACCTTCGATAATCAAAGGATTAAGTCTAGCTCTTGCTGCGTAAACAGCGGCTGTCAATCCGGCAGGTCCAGATCCAATAATAATCGTATTTTCAACTTTTTGTTCCATAGTGATTTGCTCCGAAATTGGTCCTGATCTTAGATCAAAACTCCAAGTGATTCAATCAAAGCTCTGATGAGTGCATCGAAGAGCAGGATCAGTTATGCTGTGAATCATCATTTCTGCAATCAAGCTAGGATCCACAGATTGTCCCTGATTTCGGGGCTTTGAGCCTTTAGGCAAAAGATCCGTGTTCATATAGCCTGGACTGAGCAATCGTAAATCAAAGGCCAGATCCTGCTGCTGTAAAGTCAGAATTAAACCTTTCAAGCCATGTTTAGCAGCACAGTACATGGCAGCCCCCGGGTCTGCCTGATTTTCAGCGATCGATGACCCGATCACACAGACTTGCTTTAAATTTGTGAGGGGAGCTTTCAAAAGCTGATGAATCAAATAAGCGGGAAATTCGAAAGTCACACGCAAGGACCAAGCCTGATCCTTCCACTCATATTTTTGGAAATCACCATAAGGTCCACCGGCAGCACAATAAAAAATCCGAGTGGGTTGAAGTGCACGAATTTTATGAACCACATCAGGCCAAGATTCAGTTTTAGAAAAATCAAACGAATGAACACTTTTTCGCGAAAGGCTTTCAGCAAAAATTTTTTTTGTTTGCAAAAGATCAACAAGAGCCTTTCCCAGACCCCGGCTGCCACCTAAAACAAGAACTCTTTCGTTTTCCTCAAACTTCATTCTAGAATGCATATATGCCACGCATCTCTTTTGTCAAAAACAAAGCCCCCATCGACATCCCAGAAGGCATCGTTCTGATGGAGGCCTTGCTCGCGCACGGAGTTCCTGTGGCTTCGAGTTGTAAAGGTGATGGCATCTGTGGAAAGTGTCGCATGCGGATTGTTGAGGGCGGGGAATTTTTAGCTGAGAAATCTGCAGCTGAAAGTTCGGTGCTTGAAAAAAATTTGGCTGGTCAGAATGAACGACTGAGCTGCCAGATTCAGGTGTTTGGGGATTTGACGGTGGACACTGGGTATTGGTGAGTTTTGAGTTAGCAGCGGTTCGACGAGTCAGGGGTTATTGGTAACGCAGAAATGAATTTTTTAAATTTACAAATATAAATTTTTAATACATTTGAGGAGTTCACGAAGAAAAAGTTTTTCTAAAATTTATCACTTTCATCGAATTCCTAAAAGTTTACGGTCCAGAATAAAGCTATGTTGAAAATTTAAAATTCATTCTGAAATATCCTTTTATTCAGTCGGCTCGTGTTTTTAAAATAGGCTCAATTGAACAAGCCTTACTGATATAGCAGCTTTTTAGATGTATTCGACTAAGTTAGCTTTCGATCAAACCGAACAAATCAGCTCCACTTTAAAAAGTCGATATTCAATTGATATATCTCCTCCGACTTGGAGTCGATAACCTCGCCCTGGAGTTCTTTGAGGACATCCAAAAGTTTTCTTTTGAATTTGCCCTGAAGTTTTTTACTCGCCGAGAAAATAACTGAAAAGAAATAATCATCATTTTTATCCACTTTTGATTGTCGTATTTTCTCAATTGTTTTAACTCGCTTAAGAATTCCAAATGCTAAGAAAACGGGTGAGTCTTCAGGCAAGTGGAGTTTGGGATCATTTACTTGATAGGAACCACCTTGAAAGCGAACAATCTGCCAGTTTTCTAATTTAAGAAGTATCGCTTGAAGACGAATAGCACTAATGCCGATTTGCTGACAAATTTGGTTCGGATCTCTTGCGTAGTTAGGAATCGTCATAAACATATGAACTAATTGTAGATCGACGTCTGTGTAGTACTCCCACTTATTGCTTTCAACAGAACCCTCTTTAGCAATTTGGATAGCCGA
>Ga0164293_10002254_pt1 | contig 16356 bp, 15 predicted proteins | sample GEODES118metaG_FD_111487 | JGI IMG/M metagenome (GOLD analysis project Ga0164293, IMG submission 111487) | Eutrophic lake water microbial communities from Lake Mendota, Wisconsin, USA - GEODES118 metaG | ecosystem: Environmental > Aquatic > Freshwater > Lake | place: USA: Lake Mendota...
AATGTGATAAATGAATGTGATAATATGATCAATGCGATTAATGAATTTGGCTAATGTGGTTAATGGATTCCTGCATGTAAATTTAACGTTTTTGCCTCGTCAATAAAGCCTGGTCCTTCCCTCCTCATTTCCCCGGTTTCGCAGCCCTGAACTTCGACCGCCCATTCACCACATTCTCACATTCATTCTCCACATTTCCCACATTAATCACATTCATCACATTTCTTCAGCGCATTTCCTCACGGCGTAGTCAACCGCCCTCGCGGTCAGAGCCATAAAGGTGAGTGATGGATTTACGCAGGATGACGACGTCATGCAAGAGCCATCAGTGATAAAAACATTTTTCACATCATGCATCTGGTTCCACTTATTCAGCACGGAAGTTTTTGGATCGTGGCCCATTCTGGCCGTTCCCATTTCATGATTGGCATTGCCGGGGTACGACATCTCTTCATTTTGTCTTATGTTTTTCCCACCTACCGTTTCCAATATTTCTTTGAGGTTGCTGACAATATCGGCATGCATCTTCTTTTCGTTTTCTTTGAATCCGCAGTCGATATTCAACGTGGGCCTGCCCCATTTATCTTTCAGATCTGTATTCAGCGTGATCCTGTTTTCTTTATAGGGCAAGCATTCTCCATAGCCCCCTAATCCGAAACGCCAGCCCCCAGGTTCTGTAGCGGCTTCCTTAAAATCTGCCCCAATGCCAGATGCAGTGGCCCTCGACCTGCTGGCAGCTCCTTGGGCGCCCCAGCCTCTCAGAAAATCTGCCTTATCATCTCCGATGTTTCTGAACCTCGGTAAATAAACGCCTGATGGACGCCGGCCGAAATAGTATTTATCTTCAAAGCCATCGATGTCTGCCGAGACACCGCCTGTTTTATGATGGTCCATTAGATATCGACCTACTACATCGTAATTATTGCCAAGTCCATTGCGGAAACTACTGCTGGTTGAATTCAGTAACACTTGAGTAGTGGCGATGGTAGATGCATTCAGGAAGATGATCTTAGCGAAGTATTCGTATGTTTTGTTAGTCTCGCGATCCAGCACTTCCACGCCGGTAGCGCGTTGTTTTTTCTCATCATAGATGATCCGGTTGACGATCATCCCCGTTTTAACCGTGAGGTTTCCGGTTTTCATAGCAGCTGGCAGTGTAGAAGACTGCGTACTGAAGTATGCGCCGAATGGACAACCCCGATGACAGAGGTTACGGTATTGGCAGGCATCCCTGCCGACCAATTTTTGGGTAAGATTAGCTGCTCTGGAGTGTATTAGTTTTCTTTCGGGATATGATTGTTCGAGCCGACTTTTAATATGTTCTTCCACACAGTTCATTTGCATGGGCGCCTGGAACTGGGAATCCGGAAGGTGCGGAATTCCTTCGGCCTTGCCCGTGATACCTACGAATCTTTCCACATAGTCGTACCACGGTGCCAGGTCTTTATAACGAATGGGCCAGTCGACGCCATAACCATCTTTTGCATTGGCTTCGAAATCCAGATCACTCCATCGGAAGGTGATGCGTCCCCAGAGCAGGGACCTGCCACCAAGCACATCAGCACGAATCCAGTCGTACCGCTGCTTTTCCGTGTAGGGGTTTTCAACATCCACTACGTGGAAATGCTTGTTGTCTTCCTTAATAGAGTAATGCCGGGTTTGTACGGGATATTTTTGTTTTTCCTGCTGCGATAGTGATAATCCGTGGGGGAAGTCCCAGGGATGTTTATTAGCCGTTGTGTAGTCTTTGATGTGCTCAACCTGTTGACCACGCTCCAGCATGAGCGTTTTAAGGCCTTTCTCGCAAAGCTCTTTTGCAGCCCAACCACCTGAAATACCGGAACCAACTACTATTGCGTCAAACATCTATGAATGTGATGAATATGATTAATGTGATAAATGAATGTGGTGAATGTGGTGAATGTGATTAATGTGGTTAATGTGGGGAATGAATAAGTATTTTTTGTGGACCGCTATTCGTATTGTTTTTTAATGGAACAGCATTCTCACATTCATTTTCCACATTCTCCACATTCCTCACATTTCTTCATATGTTTCCTTTTTTAAGTTCCGCCAAGGCAAAATCTGCCGCACGCGCGGTGAGGGCCATATAAGTCAGCGATGGATTCTGGCATGCCGCTGAAGTCATGCAAGCGCCATCGGTAACAAAAACATTTTTACAATCCCACATCTGGTTATTGCCATTTAAGACAGATGTTTTGGGATCACGGCCCATCCGTGCCGTACCCATTTCATGAATGCCCATGCCGAGGGCGTAGTCGTTATCGAATGTTTTAACATTTTTAACGCCGGCGATCTCAAGCATTTCAGCGGCATCGTTCATCATGTCTTTCCGCATCTTCCTTTCGTTTTCTTTCGTTTCTGCATCTATGGCCAGCACGTGAAGACCCCATTTATCTTTCTTCGTTTTATCTAGTGTCACTGTGTTTTCGTGATAGGGCAGTGTTTCTCCAAATCCGGTCATCCCCATGGTCCACTGGCCTGGTTCAGAAAGTGCATCTTTCAATTCAGCGCCGATACCTAACTCTGCAACATTCCTGCTCCAGCCCTGCCGGCTTCCGCCGCCCTGGTAACCGAACCCGCGGATATAGTCGCGCTTCTCGCCATTCAGGTTTCTGAACCTCGGAACGTAGATGCCGTTCGCCCTTCGACCATAGTAGTATTTATCTTCGAAACCTTCTGCAGTGCCGTTTGCACCGCAGCGGAAATGGTGATCCATTAAATTATGACCCAGTTCGCCACTGCTGCTGCCTAATCCGCCCGGCCAGATGTTGGTGGCAGAATTGAAGAGTACCCAGGTGGAGTTGAGGGCGGATGCATTCAGGAAGATGACTTTGGCGAAATAGTCGTAGGTCTTATTTGTTTCGGCATCGAGTACCCTCACGCCTTTTGCTTTTTTCGTGTCTTTATCGTAAATCACTTCCGTGACGATGGAATAGGGTCGAAGGGTTAGATTACCTGTTGCCATGGCAGCGGGTAACGTAGAGGATTGGGTGCTGAAATAGGCACCGAAGGGGCAACCGAGCCAGCATTTGTTTCTGTGCTGGCAGGCAGAGCGTCCTTTATGGGGAACGCTCAGGTTCGCAACACGGCCAATAGTCATTAACCTTGCTCCTTTATAATGGTCCTTGATCCTGCCTGCTACGGATTTCTCCACGCAGTTCATGTCCATGGGCGGCAGGAACTGCCCGTCGGGCAATTGGGGTAATCCGTCGCGGTTGCCACTAACACCAACATGCCGTTCCACATGATCGTACCAGGGCGCAAGATCTTTGTAGCGAATGGGCCAGTCGACTGCAACACCATCTTTACCGTTGGCTTCGAAATCGAATTCACTGAGCCTGTAACTCTGTCTTCCCCAGGTGAGGGACCTGCCTCCCACATGGTAGCCGCGGTACCAGTCGAATCGCTTTACTTCCGTATATGGGCAATCTTTATCGCTTGCCCAGAAATCCAGGTTGGTCTCGTTAAGGGGATAGTCGCGTTTCAGAACAGGGTAATTGTTGATCATTTCCTGTGTTCTGCCGCCGCGATGTGGAAACTCCCAGGGAGCTTTGCTGGCGTTTACATAATCTTTAATGTGCTCAACATTTCTGCCACGTTCAAGCATCAGCGTTTTGAGACCTTTTTCGGTCAGTTCTTTTGCTGCCCAGCCTCCGCTGATACCGGAACCTACTACGATCGCATCATACACATTGTCAGCCATAAAGTATTGAATGTAAAGTTGAAAATCTTTATCTACCTGTTAGCATGTTTTAAGGTCCGCGAATGGTGTTCTAGCACGCCGGATCTTGCTTTGTTTGGTTCGTTCATTCTCACACGTCGCATATTTCCACGCCCTGTTTTAGTGCCGCTATTTTATCGGGCCAGGTTGGAAGGAATTCCTGGGCCACCCAACCCTTGAATCCGGTTTTTAAGATTGCCTGCATAATAGCCGGATAGTTCAACTCCTGGGTGTTGTCTATCTCGTTTCTTCCGGGAACACCGCCTGTATGGTAGTGGCCGATATACTGATGATTGTCATTAATGGTCCTGATCACATCGCCTTCATCGATCTGCATATGATAGATGTCGTACAACAACTTGAAATTGGGCGAACCTATACGCTTGGCCAGCTCAACGCCCCATGCGGTTTTGTCGCACTGATAATCTTTATGGTTCACTTTGCTGTTCAGCAGTTCCATGATCACCATCACATTATTCTTTTCAGCGATTGACATGATCTTCTTAAGGCCTTCGGTGCAATTGGCCAGGCCGGTTTCATCATCTTTCCCTTTGCGATTACCTGAAAAACAGATGAGGTTGGTATAGCCGTTCTTTGCAACGAGGGGGATCATCTCGCTGTAATTTTTGATCAGCTTTTCGTGGTAGGTTTTATCGTTCCATCCTTCAGTCAGACTGACCTCTGCACCATTGCACATGGAGGAATGAAGGCTGTGTTTTCTTAAAATATCCCAGTCTTTGGGACCTACCAGGTCGATGGCCTTTATTCCGATCTGTTTTGCCGATGCACAAAATTCTTCCATGGGAATGGATGCATAGCACCAGCGGCAAACGGCGTGGTTAATATTTCCTTTCAAGGCGGTTTTTTTATTAGGCGGTGGAGTTGCTTCTGAAAACGAGGACAGGGCGCCCACGGCCACGGAGCTCATCATCATGTTTTTCAGCGCGCGGCGGCGGGAGTTGTTATGGGTCATGTTAGAATGTTGGATTGTAATTTAAGGATTTGTCAGATTGGCTCAATAACGATTTTTTATTAAGTAATATTTTTTTTAGTTTCAGCGTTCGCAAAAAGCGAACGCACATCCAAAACAACACATATGACCCAACCGATTAATGCAAATCGCCTGTTTTTAGGCAGTTGCTTTGCTCTCATCACCACGGCGTTTTCTTTTAGTATTCGCGCCGGCATTCTCACTCAGCTTGGTACAGAGCTCAACCTGGATACGGTTCAGCTGGGGACCATCAATTCCATGTGGTTCCTCGGATTCCCGATCTCCATGATCCTTGGCGGGATTTTTTATGCCAAGGTGGGTCCGAAATTGATCATGCAGGTGGCATTCATTGCACATGCCATTGGTATTTTGACCACGATTTATGCAAGCAGCTACGAGGTATTGCTGATCTCCACGCTATTGATCGGTATTGGCAACGGTTGCACGGAGGCAGCTTGTAACCCCATGATCGCCGATTCCTACAGCGGCAATGAATTTCATAGCAAGTTGAATAAGTTTCACATGTGGTTTCCGGGGGGTATCGTCATTGGAGCCTTGATTTCCAAGTTCATGACCGACGCAGGCTTGCCCTGGCAGGCCCAGATCTGGGTGATCCTGATCCCTACCATCATCTATGCTGTATTGTTCTGGGGTCAGGCCTTCCCTGAGCCTCGCGCAGAGACCCGTTCACCTTTGGCGAATTTCAAGGCCATGCTGAATCCGTTGTACCTGTTCATGGCTGCGTGTATGGCGTTGACTGCCATTTCAGAGTTTGGTCCCCAGCAGTGGGTAGGTCCCATCCTGGCAAAAGCGGGTGCAAGCCCTATGCTGATCCTGGCATTGGTCACTGGTCTCATGGCTGTTGGACGCTATTTCGCGGGACCTCTTGTCCAGAAGATCAATACCGTGGGCGTATTGCTTGGATCTGCCATCTTTGCGGCGGTCGGGATCTATATGCTTAGCACCATGAGTGGCCCCATGCTTTATGTGGCTGCCGTATTCTATGCTCTTGGGATTTGTTATTTCTGGCCAAACATGCTCGGGTTTGTTGGGCAATACCTGCCGCAAACCGGCGCTTTAGGTCTTTCCATCATGGGTGGAATTGGGATGTTCTCTTCATCTATTTTTCAGCCCATCATTGGTGGTTGGATCAAAAGCAACAAAGCTGTGGCAGAGGCAGGCGGTCTTACGGGCGATACGGCTGATCTGGCTGCAGGGCAGGCAACACTCACCAATATGCTGTTGTTCCCGGCGATATTGATCGTTGCGTTTGCGATCCTATATTTCGTTATGAAGAAAAAGCAGGTGGCAACAGCCTGATAATGGATATGATGTATTTAGGAGGGGTCTTTCGGGATCCCTCTTTTTTTTGCCCGATGAGATGTTAGTTTTCATATATTAGTTGCCCTTAATCTACATACAATGAACCGAAAACTTAGAATGGGAATGGTCGGCGGAGGCAAGGATGCTTTCATTGGCGCCATTCATCGTCATGCTGCATTTATGGACGGGATGATTGAGCTCTGCTGTGGAGCACTCAGCATTAATCCCGAGATCGCTAAAGATTCAGGCAGGTCGTTGTTCCTGCCGGAAGACAGGATCTATCTGACTTATGATGAGATGATCACCAAGGAGGCTGCGCTTCCTGCTGATCAGCGGATGGATTTCATCACCATTGTTACACCAAATTTTGCGCATTTTGCTCCTGCTATGATGGCGCTGGATCATGGTTTCCATGTGGTCATTGAAAAGCCTATTGCTTTCACATTGGATGAAGCCCGCCAGTTGAAGCAGAAGTTGGAAGAGACGGGACTTATTCTTTGCCTGACCCACACGTATTCCGGTTATCCGTTGGTGAAACATGCCAAGCAGATGGTCAAGGGCGGTGCATTGGGTAAGATCAGGAAGGTATGGGTGGAATACCCGCAGGGATGGCTGAGTAAGTTGACCGAGCGCGAGGGCAATGCCCAGGCGGCCTGGAGAACCGATCCCAAGAAAAGCGGTAAAAGTGGTTGTATGGGCGATATTGGAACGCATGCGGCCCATCTGGCGGAATATATAACCGGGCTGAAGATCTCTAAGATCTGCGCAGACCTGAACGTGATGGTGGAAGGAAGGATGTTGGATGATGATGGCAATGTGTTGCTGAAGTTTGAAAACGGTGCTGCCGGCGTGCTGATGGCATCGCAGGTAGCTGCTGGCGAGGAGAATGCGCTGAAGATCCGCGTCTATGGCGAAAAAGGTGGCATTGAGTGGGCACAGCACGAGCCAAATACGCTGCTGGTGAAATGGCTGGATCAGCCCACGCAGATCCTGAGGGCCGGCGGTAATTATGGCGACAGGCTATCATCTTATGCGATACATGTGTCGAGAACGCCGGGCGGTCACCCTGAAGGGTACCTGGAGGCCTTTGCGAATATTTACCGCAACTTCTCCCTAACGCTGGCCGCGCGTATGGACGGAACGGCGCCTACGGCGGAGATGCTTGACTTTCCAACGGTGGAAGACGGGATCAGGGGAATGGCGTTTATCGACAATGTGGTCGCGAGTAGTCAATCTGATCAGAAATGGTTTGACCACATTGTCTAATGTGATAAATGTGATGAATGTGGGGAATGTGGTGAATGAATGTGAGAATGGCCTATTTAAAGATTCGCTAATTGGCTCATTGAATTAACGAATTGGCGGATTGACGGATTAGCGGATTGCGAGTTTACGCCATACAGACCTATATTTTTCATCTCATTAACCTCACCGGACAGAGCAGCAGCCATTTTCGAAACGCCCACTGGCAATGGGAACAAACGAACCACATTTATCACATTCATTTACCACATTCATCAAATTCCCCACATTCATCACATTAATCAACGAAATCGAATAAAATGAATACCATAAACGGTCCCGGTATTTTTCTGGCGCAATTCATGGGTGACCAGGCCCCGTTCAATAATCTGCAGTCGATCTGCCTCTGGGCCGAGTCCCTGGGCTTCCGCGGGGTTCAGATCCCGAGCTGGGATCCCAGGTGCATCGACCTCAAACTGGCGGCAGAAAGTAAGGACTATGCAGACGAGATTAAGGGTGTTGTCGAGAACACGGGCATGAAGATTACAGAGTTAAGTACCCACTTGCAGGGGCAACTCGTTGCCGTTAATCCTGCTTATAACGAACTTTTTGACGGTTTTGCACCTCCCGAAGTCAGGGGGAATGCCACCGAAAGGACGGCCTGGGCCGTGCAGCAGCTGAAGTATGCAGCCGCGGCATCCCGCAACCTCGGACTAAACGCACATGCTACCTTTAGCGGTGCCCTGCTTTGGCACACCGTATATCCCTGGCCGCAACGGCCGGCAGGTTTAGTGGAGACCGGGTTCACGGAGCTCGCAAAAAGATGGCGGCCTATCCTTGATCAGTTCGACGAACACGGAGTAGACCTCTGCTACGAGATCCATCCAGGGGAAGACCTCCACGACGGCATCAGTTATGAAATGTTCCTGGAAAAAGTGGATCAGCACCCGAGGGCTTGTCTGCTCTACGATCCCAGTCATTTTGTGTTGCAATGCCTCGATTATCTGGCTTACATCGACCATTACCATGAGCGGATCAAAATGTTCCATGTGAAGGATGCAGAATTCAATCCAACCGGGAAGCAAGGCGTTTATGGCGGTTACCAGAATTGGGTGGAAAGGGCCGGAAGGTTCCGTTCGTTAGGGGATGGCCAGGTTGATTTTGGTGGCATTTTCAGCAAACTTACCGGCTATAACTTTAAAGGCTGGGCGGTAATGGAATGGGAATGCGCGTTGAAACATCCGGAAGACGGTGCGCGGGAAGGAGCGATGTTTATCCGCGATCATATTATTCGGGTAACGGAAAAAGCATTTGACGATTTTGCAGGCACAGGCAGCAATGAAGAACTCAACAGGCGAATACTTGGAATATGAGCAACGAGCAGCCCAGCTGGAGAACGACTGGAATATGAGCAACGAAGAACTAAATAAGACATTACTTGTAATATAGAAGGGGTTTAAGAGCAGATTTTAAAATTCCTAAACTAACTTAGAAGCGTAAAATAACTCAGAAAATGAAAAAATTATTAGTGGTTTTTGCTGTGGTAACAGCGTGTTATGCTTGCGGCGGTAGTTCAAGTGGGCCTTCAACGCCGGTGAGCAATAATGAAGAGAACAAAAATTCTCAGATCGGCGGTGAGTCAACCTCTCCTGCTCCTGCAACGACCTCTGCAGATACAGCTGCAGCTTCTCAGGCCCCTGCTGCTGTAGTGCCTGCAACAGCTGCTGCTGCTGCACCCGCGGGGAAAGATGGTAAAGCTTTGATCGAAGCCTCTGATTGCAGAACCTGCCATCAGGATGCCGTTAAAGTGATCGGCCCTGCTTATACCGATGTTGCAAAGAAATATCCAAACACCCCTGCAAACGTGAAGATGTTGGCAGGTAAAGTGATCGGCGGTGGTAAAGGCAATTGGGGTGAAATTCCAATGACCCCGCATCCTAACGTTTCCCAGGGAGATGCTGAGGCAATGGTTTCATATATTTTATCGATGAAGAAATAATATGAGAATTCTAACTGCAGTTCTCTCTTCTGCTATCCTGTTTGCGGCCTGCCATTCATCTAAATCAAGCCAGTCTGCTGCTAACGATGCAACAGCAAATGTGCTGAGCAAAGCCGAGAAGAAAGATGGTTGGCAATTGATGTACGATGGTCAAACTAAAAAGGGCTGGCACATTTACATGAACCGGACGGATGGTTCGGCATGGAAGTCTGATAACGGCACCCTGATGTTTGATCCTACCGCAGTCAACGGGGTAGCCCCTGGGAACGGTGACCTGGTATCAGATGCCGAGTATGAAAATTTCCATTTTTCGGTTGAATGGAAGATATCAGAAAAAGGAAACAGCGGCATCATCTTTCTAACTAAAGAAGATCCCAAGTACAAACACAGTTACTATACCGGTCCGGAAATGCAGGTACTTGACAACGATGGACATAACGACGGTAAGATCATTTCGCACCGGGCAGGAGATCTATATGACCTGATCAAATCCAGTTCGGAGCCAGTTAAAGGTCCGGGGCAGTGGAACAAGGCCGAGATCAGGATCCTGAACAGGAAACTCGATCTTTTCCTTAATGGCGTCAATATCGTAAGCACAACCATGGGCGATGATCAGTGGAATAAATTGGTGGCCGGCAGTAAATTCAAATCGATGCCGGACTTTGCCACGTATACCAAGGGCAGGATCGTTCTGCAGGACCATGGCAATTTCGTGTGGTTTCGTAATATAAAGATCAAGACACTGTAAGGCCGGATCGATATAAATCGCTGGAAAATAGAAACTATATAAAGCGGATCGGGATTACCGGTCCGCTTTTCAATTATTAAATGTTTCCATGTCACCAGTTAATTTTAAATTTAACCTCAAACCAATCAATAATATGACTAAGCTTCTGATCATTGTAGCCTCGTTTTTATGCATTGGGCAGGTATCGGCGCAGAAGGGTAAGTGGGTATCCTTATTTGACGGCAAATCTACCGCCGGCTGGCATACATTCAATAAACCCGTGAGTCAGCCTACCGCCTGGATCGTTCAGGACGGTGGTCTTTACCTTGATGCTTCTGCCAAAGAAGGCAGGGGTGACCTGGTGACCAACGACACCTATGATGAGTTTGAACTGAAGTTCGACTGGAAAGTAGCTAAAGGGTATAATGGCGGAGTGATCTTCTTTGTTCAGGAAGAGCCGAAGTTTAACGCTACGTTTATCACTGGTCCTGAATTTCAGGTAATCGATAATGTGGGGTACCCCGACAAGCTTCAACCTGGTCAGTTGGCAGCATCGTTGTACGATCTGATCCCCTGTCCAACGGAGTATATCAAGCCAACAGGCGAATGGAATACCTCCGTTATACGTTTCAAGAATAAAAAACTTGATTTTGTAGTGAACGGTAAGAAGGCCATCAGCATTACGGTGGGGAGTGATGAGTGGAACAAGAAAGTAGCTGAAAGTAAATTCGGTTCTATGTGCTGCTTCGCTAAAATAACCAAGGGCAAGATCGCACTTCAGGATCACGGTGGTGGAACCTGGTATAAGAATATTATGATCCGTAACTTGTAATCAGCCATATATTTTAAGCAGATGAAGTACTTATTATCGATTGCGACCCTTGTGGCGGCAGCATTTTTTTTCATGGGTTCTTCCAGTCAACCGGCCTCAAAGCCACGTGTACTAGTGTTTTCAAAGACCGTAACTTTTTACCATTCATCCATACCCACCGGCGTTGCTGCTTTGCAGAAACTGGGTAGGGAAAATGGATTTGATGTGGACACAACAACCAACAGCAATTATTTTACAGAAGATTCATTGAAGCGTTATAGTGCGGTTGTCTTCTTGAATACGGCCGACGGAAAAGGTACCTTGCTTAACCATGTTCAGCAAGCTGAATTCGAAAGGTATATCCAGGCCGGTGGCGGTTTCGTTGGGATCCACGCCGCCGCAGATTGCGAATACCAGTGGCCCTGGTACGGGAAGTTGGTGGGCGCCTACTTCAAAAACCATCCCCAGATCCAGCCCGCTAAACTGGTGGTGCACGATAACACCCACGAGAGTACAAAGCATCTGCCTGCTATTTGGGAACGTACCGACGAATGGTACGATTGGAGAAAGGCCCCTACTGCCCAGGACGTGAAGTTGCTTGTTTCAATCGACGAGAAATCTTACAAAGGAGGCCAGACAGGCGAATCGCACCCTATGGTCTGGTACCATGAGTACGACGGGGGACGTGCTTTCTATACGGCTTTTGGCCACACCAATGAAACTTATGCAGAACCCGCTTATCTCCAGCACATCCTCGGTGGTATCAGATATGCCATAGGAAATAATGTGGTACTGGATTATTCGAAAGCCACTACACTTAAAGTGCCGGATGCTGACCGATTCTCAAAAAACCTGCTTGCAACAGGGTTAGATGAACCCATCGAGATGGCCATTTTACCGGGCTTTGATATCCTGGTTGTACAACGCAAGGGCGAAGTGATGTTTTACAACAATAAGACAAAAAAACTCTCCCAGGTTGCGAAGATCAATCCCTATCACAAAGCCTCTGCGCCTGGTGTAAATGCCGAAGAGGGCGTACTCGGACTCGCCGCAGATCCGGACTTTGCTAAGAATAACTTCGTTTATATTTTTTATTCTCCATTGGATACATCGGTCAACCGATTGTCAAGGTTCGTATTCAAGGACGGTAAGTTCGACCTCAAATCAGAGAAAACCATTCTCCAATTCTATTCACAGCGTAACATCTGCTGCCATACCGGTGGATCAATTGCATTTGGCCCCGATGGAAATCTGTTTGTATCTGCTGGTGATAATGCAACGCCTTTCGATCAACCCAACTCTGTACATCAGCTGAAAGGCTATGGTCCTATGGACGACCGACCTGGATTTGAACAGTATGATGCCAGGCGGAGCTCAGGCAACACCAACGATCTCCGGGGTAAGATCATGCGGATCAAAGTCAATGCAGATGGTACATACAGTATTCCTGATGGAAATCTGTTCCCGAAAGGCATGGAAAAAACAAGACCTGAGATCTATGTGATGGGCAACAGGAATCCCTACCGAATCTCAGTAGATAAAAAAACCGGCTTTCTGTATTGGGGTGAAGTAGGTCCGGATGCGAGCAACGATAGTATGGCCACCCGCGGATCAAGAGGATATGATGAATTGAACCAGGCCCGCAAGGCAGGATTTTTTGGATGGCCTTTGTTTGTAGGAAGTAACTACCCCTACCGCAGGTATGATTATTCCACCGGCGCTATCGGCGAACTCTACGATGCCGCAAAGCCCGTCAACGAATCAAGGAATAATACGGGACTCAGGGAGCTCCCGCCTGTGTCGCCCGCTTTCATATGGTATCCCTATGCCGCATCCAACGAGTTTCCTGAAACGGGCACCGGTGGAAGGAATGCGATGGCCGGACCTGTTTATTATCCGGATCTATATCCTAAAGAGACCCGGTATCCAGCATACTATAATGGCAAACTATTCCATTACGATTGGATCCGCGGTTGGATCAGAGCTACAACCATGAATGAAAAAGGAGATTATGTGAAGATGGAGCCTGTGTTGCAGGATCTTAAATTCAACTCACCCATTGATATTGAGGTAGGACCTGATGGCAGATTGTATGTGCTGGAGTATGGGACAGGATGGTTCACTAAGAATGACGATGCCGCCTTATCCAGGATCGATTTCAATTACGGAAACAGGGCGCCAAAGGCATTTGTGCAGGTTGATAAAACATCCGGATCCGTTCCTCTTACCGTTAAGTTATCTGCCGATGAATCTATGGATGCTGACCGGGATAAAGTTAGCTACGTGTGGCATTATGGTAATAGTGTGAAGGAGACCAAAGAGCCTAAGACAACCATTACATTATCTACTGCCGGAGAATATTCGGTGTATGTAGAAGTGAAGGATGATAAAGGCGCTAAAGGAAAGAGTACCCCGGTAAACGTTTATGCGGGTAACGAAGCTCCGAATGTGAAGATAGAAACAGGGACAACCACTCTGGCAGCCGGTCAGCCTGTTAGTTACAAAGTGTTGGTTAGTGATAAGGAAGATGGAAATAAGATCGATCCAGACCGCCTTTTTGTGAATGTGAATTACATCAGTGGTATGGATAAGGCACAGGTGGTTGGTCACCAGGGAGTCAGTACGATTATGGAAGGGAAAGCAATCATGGCCAGCCTCGACTGCATTGCCTGTCACAGGGTTGATGAAAGGTCGATTGGACCAGGTTATATTGAAGTCTCCAAGAAGTATGCGAAAGATAAAAAGGCCAACGAGTACCTGGCCGGCAAGATCATCAAGGGCGGTAGCGGCGTTTGGGGCGAAGTGCCCATGGCGGCTCACCCTGATCTCAAGCCAGCGGATGCTGATAAGATCGTTACCTGGATCATGTCGCTTAGTAAACCAGAGCAAAAAACATTGCCCGCAGAAGGATCCGTTACGCCAACTGAAAAAGATGTGCAGGGTGGTAAGCTAATGCAGATCTCTGCCACTTACCTGGATAAAGGCGGCGTAAATAGAAAGGCGCTGACAGGTTCCAATTCGGTGATCATTAAAGCTCCCGAAACGAAGAAGTAGTTTTGATGCAGTAGAGTTAAAGCTCCCGAAACGAAGAAGTAGTTTTGATGCAGTAGAGTATTTAAAATGCCAGCATTACGCTGGCATTTTTTTTTGCCTGATACTATAAAGCAAATTAACGGCCATGGCCAGGATCATGATCATCAGTCCGCCAAATTCCCTGGTTTGTTCAACCCAGGGTTTTTCTGCCTTCATGGTCTGGACCAGACTTTCTGCAGCATGGTCCTTCACCCATGACATCACCCCATTCTGGTCGAAGAACAGGTATAGTGCGTAACCGCCGTAGATGAGTATAGCGATCAAATACATTGATTCGGGAAACTTGCCCTGATAGGCCCGGAAACAAAGAAAGGCGGCAAGAAGGTAGAGTGGAACCCAAACATATGGGTCAGGGTCGTTGTACTGAAGGCCCGCGCTGATCATAAACAGGATGGCGAAAATGATATTGAAGATCTTCATGATTGACAAGATTTGCAGGTCAAACATACTTAAGAATGGTAATTCCGCCAGTGATATTCATCATCGAGATGCTGCATGACCTGATTTGACGCCCGCGATATTGTTATGGAGACTCTTCCAGGCTCACATGGCGCCCGCGATGTTAATGATTGCAATCTTCCTTGTGGCAATGATTCGCCTTTTTACAAGCCTGGTAATTGGTCCAGTGGCCGGCAACGATAAGCACAACTGCCGGGATGAGGAAACTGAGCAGATAGGTATGAAAATACTGCTTCAAAATCAGCAGCGAAATGCCTGACGCGAAGAGTATTATTGGATAAACTTTGTGATGATGTTTTTTATAACCATGCCAAAGAGAATAAAATCCGATAGCGAAGGCCAGGACGATCATCAACAATTCGAAACTTACATTGTTGATGATATTGACGCCGAAAAGGGGAAGGCTGGAAAGCATCAACGGAAGCACAGCGCAGTGTATGGCGCATGCCACCGAGGCCGCAATCCCTAAAGCATCGTAATTGATCCTGATCATTTTTCCTGTTGAATGGCAAATATACGTAAAAATTGCAACTTAGTTGCAATTAGCCACGCTTTAGACCGCATTGGGTTGTAACTTTGAAGGGCATGAATAAGAAATCAATTTTCTATATCTCTTTTTTTACCGCATTGGTAATTGGGTTTTATCTCGTCATGGTCCGTTTAACGGATTTTGGCGATACGCAGTTGCCAATATTGAACAACGTGCAGCCGTTCAGTTTTACCCGCCAGGATGGCAAACAGGTTACCAATGAGGATGTGAAAGGGAAAGCATATATCGTGGAATATTTCTTCACCACCTGCAAAGGGATCTGCCCTAAGATGAATAAGAATATGGTGAAGATCTATAGCGAACTCAAAGGCGAGAAGAACTTCCTTATCCTTTCGCATACGGTTGATCCAGATACGGATTCTTTACCAGTTCTGAAACGATATGCAGATTCTCTGGGCGCGAATCCGGCGAACTGGTGGTTCCTCACCGGAAAGAAAGCTGATCTTTACCGGACGGCCAGGGAAAGCTATATACTGGATGACCCCAAGAACAGCAGTAAAAACATTAACGAGCAGTTTTTACATACCCAGTTCTTTTGCCTCGTTGATCAGAATGGAAGGGTGCGTGGGATATATGACGGGCTGAAGAAGGAGGAAGTGGAGCAAATTGTGGCCGATGCGAAAAAGCTGCTAGAGGGAATGTGATTCGGCCAAATATGATAAATGTGATGAATGTGGGGAATGTGGTGGAATGAATGTGAGAATGTGATATAATTTTTGAACAATGAATTCGCCAATCCGTCAATTCGTAAATTCGCCAATGCTTTTGGAACAGGCATTATCCATATTAAGAAAAAACAGATTAAGCAACACGGACAGCAGACGGGCGATCCTGGAGATTTTTCTTCAGTCGGACAACGCGTTGGCCCATCATGATATTGAGAAAATCACGGGCGACAAGTTTGACAGGGTCACCGTTTACAGGACACTGCAAACTTTCATTGACAATGGTATCGTTCATACCATTCCATCTGCTGATAATGCAACACGATATGCGCTGTGCAGGGAGAACTGTTCTCAGGGACATCATCATGATAATCACATCCACTTCATCTGCGAGAACTGCGGAAAAACAACATGCCTGGATGATACCCATATTCCTTCGGTTAAGCTTCCCCGTGGTTACTCAGCCACCGAGATCAACATGATCGTTAACGGCGTATGTAAAGAATGTAAGTAGTTGCGCGGGCGTTCTGACGGGCCGCAGGAAAATCGAAAAAGATTCTGCAAAAAAATGCCCCAACGTGAAAACGTCGGGACTTTAGTTAAGGCTCTGATTAGTAGCTATGTGAATACTTTCGTATTAAATTCTGATACGAAGGTAGTAAGGTTGTTTATCTTCCAACATACCCTCTTAGTGGTAGTTTTAAAAATTTTAAAGTTTTTCCAATTCGGTCCTGACTAAATCCATCAATTC
>Ga0164293_10002255_pt1 | contig 16354 bp, 13 predicted proteins | sample GEODES118metaG_FD_111487 | JGI IMG/M metagenome (GOLD analysis project Ga0164293, IMG submission 111487) | Eutrophic lake water microbial communities from Lake Mendota, Wisconsin, USA - GEODES118 metaG | ecosystem: Environmental > Aquatic > Freshwater > Lake | place: USA: Lake Mendota...
CCTATACCTATGTATGCTCCTATACCTATGTATGCTCCTATACCTATGTATGCTCCTATACCTATGTATGCTCCTATACCTATGTATGCTCCTATACCTATGTATGCTCCTATACCTATGTATTCTAATGGACTTATCAAATAAATATCAAATAAATAAAAAAAATTGAAATCTATAATAATAAAACATAATCAAATCACCTTATTAGCTATTCAGTCTTCTCAGTTACTTATTTTCCCAAGTTCTCAGTTTATCACAACAAATTCAAAGATGCCTTGTCCTTCAAAATTTGAAAATGTTTCTGGTGTATCAGACAGAAAACAAATTGAATACACACCAGAACAAATTGCTTTGTTACAAAAATTCAGAAAAAGTTTAGAATTAGAATTCAGAAAGTTAGCAGGCGACGAAGCAACAAAAATTCACGAAAATCAAACAAAAATTGCAAAACAAGTCTTGGACAATTTCAAAAACAGTTCTATTATTAATCACATGGTAATTTCACCAACACAATCTGGTAAAACTGGTATTATATGTGAAACTATTCGTTATTTTATTAATGACACAGATATTCCATATAAAAATATTTACATTCTTACTGGTTTGTCATCTGTTGAATGGAAAGTTCAAACTAAAAATCGTCTTCCTGAAAAAATATCAGAAAGAGTATTTCACAGAAATGATTTGAATGATACTTTTTACGAAGATATAAAAAAGAAAAAAAATGTGTTGATTATACTTGATGAAATTCAAATTGCATCAGCAAAGGATCAAACTTTACATAAAGTGTTTGAAAATCTTGGTTACATGGATTTGAAAATATTACTTGAAAAAAGTATTAAATTTATTGAAGTCACAGCAACCCCAAATGGAAGTATTTACGACTTGATGAAATGGGGCGAAAAATATGCAAGTAAAATTATCGTTGAACCACCAACAAAATACACAAGTTGTTTCAAATTATTTGAACAAGGTCGTGTAAAACAATATGAAAATTTATGTGATGATGAAAATTCAATTGACCATATCAAAGAATTAAAACAAACAATTGAATCAAATTACAAAACTCCAAGATTTCACTTCATAAGAACAAAACCAGCTGAATTTCAAGATGTAACTGAATATAATTTTAAAAAAGTGTTTGGAGACGATTGTAAAGTTATTGATTTTGACTTTAAATCAGAAGAGGATGATGTCAATAATATTATCAAAGAACAGCCATCTGAACATACATTTATTTTTATCAAAGAAAAATTAAGATGTGCTAAAACAATTGAAAATAAACATTTAGTTGGTGTTTATTATGAAAGATGGACAAAAAGTCGCCCTGAAGATGATGTTATAATTCAAGGTATGTTAGGAAGAGCAACTGGTTATAATGATAACGGTGACTCTATTGTATATACAAACATTGAAAGTATTGAAAAATACAAAGAATTAATCACTTCAAACTTTGAAAATATGACAATTAAATGGGCAAGTAGTTCAACTACATTTAAAAATAATAAAATTAGAACTACAGGATATTACAACACTCCTGAAAATATTAAGGGTTTCAAAGCAGTTGAATTTGAAAATGACACAGAAACTCCAGAAGAAAAACGTGCAAGAATTGATACACAAAAGAAAGAAAAGGAAATCAAAAAACAAGAAAGAGAAAAAGTGAAAGAAGAAAAACAAAAAATCAAAGAACAAAAACAAAAAGAAAAGGAAGAAAAGAAAAAAATGAGAGATGAAATAAAACAACAAAAACAAAAAGAAAAGGAAGAAAAAAAAGAAAACAAAAATAAAAAGGAATCAAACGAAAAAAAAAAAGAAGATAAAGAAGATAAAGAAGATAAAGAAGATAAAGAGAAAATGAAAGAGAAAAAAGAGAAAAAAGAGAAAAAACAAAAAGTTGTTAAAGACAAAGGAGACAAAGAGAATAATGAAAAAAGTGAAAATATAATTGACAATATTGAAAATGAAATACTTAATAATATTGAAAACGAATTAATACCTGAAGTTCAAGCACCCAAAAGAAAAAAGTTAAAAAAAATAAATTAAAAGTATATTTGTAAGTAAATATAAAAGGTAAGTTTAAAAAAAATAAAAAATAAAAAAACAAAATGAATATCATTTTGTTTTTTATTAAAAATTGATTTTTAATACGTATAAATATATAATATTTAGCTTATAGCTATTCATTAATTTTAAACTTACATTTTAAACATGTCTTCTCAAATTGAAAAGTGTATTGGTTCTGGTGGATTTGGAAAAGTATATGAAGTTGAAGGAACAAACTTGTATAAAAAAGAAATGAATATTAAATTTCATGAAAATTTAAGAGAAGTTTGTTTTCTTTCAACTTATAATCAAGTGCCATTTATTACAGAAATGGTTCGTTGTGAAATTGATAAAGATAAAGATATGATTACTTTATACATGAAAAATGCAGGTGAAACATTAAGAAATTTGTGTAAAAAATTAAACATGAAGGAAAGAATTAAATTGGTGCCTGTATTATTAACTCAATTTGCTAGAATTTTAATATGGATGAAAGAAGAAAATATAATTCATGGTGATATTAAACCAGCAAATATTTGTATTGATAATAATTTATTTGTCAGATTAATTGATTGGGGTTTTGTCCAAAAAGTTTATAAAGGTAACGTATACAGTAATGGAACACCTATATTTTCAGAACCAGACGCATTTCATAATAAAAGAATTGATCATGAAAGTGAAATGTTTGCATTTGGATTATCAATTTGTTATTTTTTATCAAACGGTTTAGATTATGATGAATGGGAAGATTTTTTATATGATTATGATGTTGACGATAATTATGATGAAGAAAAAATAGAATCTAAAAACGAAGAAGCATTAAAAATATTACAATTTGATATATTAAAAACATATTTTTTAGAAGTTTTTGGAGATTATAATTATTATAATATTATTTGTTCTATGTTAAATTTAAATAAGGACAAGAGAATTGATGATATAACATTATTTGAATTATGTCCTAGTGATTTGAAAATAAAATATCCATTAACGGAATGTTATACACATATTGAATCTCGTTTAAGCACTTCAGTTCCAGAATTCCAAAAATCTTTAAATAACAAAAAATTAGGAGTTTTATTTAACTGGTTAATTAATTTAAAATTTAAATTGAAAATAAAAGCAAGTTTATTTAATGCGATTCAATTATTTTTTAGATACATTAAAAAGAAAGAAGTAAATAATGATAATTTACAATATGTTGGTATTATATGCTTGTATATTTCAAATATAATGAATAATGAATATATATTTACAATTCAAAAATGTGCAACTGTATGTTGTGTAAAAGATACAAATATTATGATGAATATATTAGTTGATATATTAAATACCTTAGAATATAATGTGTTTCCTGAATCTGAAAATATAGAATTTAATAAAAGAAATGAAGATGCATTTGCTAATGTCTTTATTACATCATCTCAAATTTTTAGTTTGCCATTTATTGATTCTTCTTCATTTAATTTATTTTATAATAATTTTAAATTAAAAAATAATATAAAAAATATCTAAATATAAATGACAAAAACAAAAAAAACAAAAAAAACAAAAAAAAACAATAAAAACAAAATGAATATCATTTTGTTTTTAATTTAAATTTATAATATAAAAATACTTTATACAGTAAGTGTTTGTAAATTACTTAAATGTTTATTTCTAACATATCTAAAATATTTAGAACCTGTTTTATAAATAGGATATAATAAACCAACAAAAGTCATAGTAGCAACACCGCAAAAAAAACCTTGCTTAAAGTCTTGATTCATTTTAAAATTTATTATATAATATTATAATATTATATAATAAACAGCTTTAAATTAGTTATAATTTTAATTTGGATATTTTGATGTTAACATTCTATTATAATATACATTTTTTGTTAGATTTTCTTGAGGATGTATAAAAGGACAACAATGTTTTTTACAATTTATTCCTCTAATACAATTAGGAATAATTAATTCAGAATAAGAATGAGAATAATTACAGTTTTTATCTTTGCAATTATTTGTATGACATAAAATATTATTTTTTTCAAATGGCTGAATATAGTTTAGCATTCTTTCAAAGTATTCAATTTTATCAATTGTTTCATTTCTATGTAAAAACACACATTTATTTTTATTAAAATTTATACAATTGTTAAACATACATTTATGTATTTTTAATTCTTTTATATTATGAGCATAAGGACAATCTTCTCTTTGACAACCAATATTAATATATCTACATAATAATTTTTTATCTTCTTTTTTAATAATTTTGATATGATTTTTGATTCTATTAAAGTAATTTTGTTTTGATATTCCTTCATCTCTATTTTTATGATAAAAATAACAATCATTTTTATAACAATCACATTCTGTAATTTTCAATTCATCAACAGAATGTGCTTTTCTACAGTTTTCAATTTTACATCCTATTTCATAATAACGACAAATTGATGTTTTAAATGATTGATATGGATTTATATATTTATACATTCTATCAAAATATTGAACTTTAGTTACATGTTCATCGTGAGGATGAATATAAGGACAATTTTGTTTTTTGCAATTTTCATTATGATAACAATTTGCAATTATCAATTCATCAATAGAATGAGATCTTGGACAATTAATATTATTACAATTTACATTTATTTTTTTACAAAGTAATTGTTTTTGATTATTTTCATTAAAATTTGAGAAAGACATTTTGATGTTTTAATGTTTTAATATTTTTATTGATTTAAATTAAAGTTTTAAATAAAAACTCATTTTTTTAAAGCTAAAATTTTTCAGTACTACAGATAATAGCATCAGAATAATTTACAAAAGAAGCCCATATAAAAAGTGGTACAGTATAATAAAATGCCTCTATAGATTTGTTATATACTACTAGCATTAATATAGAAGATAATATTAATGAAATTGTATTCATTATTTTACCCTTTTTTTGTTTAAATTGTGTAATAATTGGATAAGAAATACAATAAATTAAAACCATAATTAAAAATATAGAAGCAATACTTACTTTACTTTTTTTATATAATATATAATGTGCGTTTCCTAAAAATATAAAAATAATTATCCAGATTATTCCTACATAATAGCCTTTTGGTAATAATCCTCTTTCGATTTTTTTGTTATTCCAATTTTTAACTTTAATTATATAATTTAAAATAATAGCAATAATAACTGGAATTAAAATGTGAATAATTCTGTTTTCAAACATTTTTTATTTAATAAAAATATTATTTTTTAAATTTTAAAATAATAGGATTTTTTTCAGTATTATGTGAATTACCAAAAGGACCTATATTATTTCTAGAAATAACATGATGAATATAATCTACTGAATGTTTTAATACATTTACTATATTATTTAATTTTGTTTTCTCAAATTGAAACCAGGTATGACATTTTTTGTGGTATTTAGGTTCATCTTCGTAACAAATTGTTCCAATTACACAATCATAGTTATGATTTATATTACCATTTATATTAAATATTTTGTTATTACCAATACGAACACATTTATTACAAGAGTAATGAGAAGATGAATTTTTAAAATTATTGTTAGTTGAATATTTTTTCCATTTATTATAAAAATATCCATTATCTTTAATAATAAAGTAAGCACCTTTTAATAATTTTTTAAGATCGTTATAATTAAAATCAGTATGTAATAACAATTCACAAAACATGATATTACATACCTTATCCATTTCATTATGTTTTTCAAGATATTTAAAAACTTTATTTGAACTCATATTTATATTATAACTATAAAAAAATGAATTTTTTATATATACGCGTGTATAAATAAAAAAATGGTTTCTGAAAATTTAAACGATAATTGTATAAGAAGAAAAAGAATAAGAAAATTAAAGGAAATTTTAGAAGAAAAAATATTAAAAAAAAGACTTGAAGAACTGTTGTTGGAAAAAAGACAAATATTACAAAATATAGAACAACAAATGGAAGAATTAAAATTGATTAAAGAAAAAGAAATAATTATAGAGTCATTATCAGAATCAAATAAAGAAAAAGTTGAGATAATAGAAATAATAGAAACAATTGAGGAAAATAAAGAAATGGATACCATAAAAATTTCTAACAAGGAAAAGGAAAACTATATTAGACAAAAAGATAAATGTAAATTTAAAAGTGCAGAAGAAGAATATGAATGGGCAAAAACACAAGAAAAAAAATGTTCTAAATGTAAAATAATAAAAACTAGAATTGATTTTACTGGAAACACTTCAGGAACAGATGCATTTGACCGTAATGGATATAGATTATTAAGACCTGAATGTAAAGAATGTAAAAAGAAATCATATAATGGAAAAACACAAGCTATAAAAAATGCAAAAACTATGAACATTCAACATAAACCACCAGAAGGAACATTATGCAGTATATGTCAAGAACCTGAAAAAAAAGGAGATGCGATAGTATTTGACCATGATCATTTATCAAATACTTTTAGAGGTTATTGTCATAATTCTTGTAATCGTTCGTTAGGTGTTTTAGGAGATAATGTAGAAGGATTAATAAGAGCTATTAATTATTTAAATAAAAGTGAAAAACATAAAATAATTCAGGATGAAAATGGGATGCTTAAAATAATATAAATATATTTTTTAAATAATTTAAATAAATTTAAAAAAATTGAAAAATAAAAAATATAAAAAATTGAATTTAAAATACTATTAATAGTATAAATTGTAACAACTAAAATGGATTTAACAAAACTTTCAAAATCTGAACTTTTAAATAAATGTAATGAACTTGGAATATCTAAATGTAAATCTAAAAATAAAACAGAATTAATCGAATTGATTAATAAAAATTTAAAAGATGATAAAACTTTAGAAGATACAGAATTTGAAGAAACTGTAGATGAAGATATTAGTGTATCTAAACCACTTGAAAAAAAAGTTGAATCTGTTTCAAAAGAAGAATTAATGAAAAATGTAGAAAATATGTCTATTGAAGAAGTTATTAATGATAATATTAAACTATATCATGGAGACTGTATTGAAAAAATGAAATTGATACCTGATAATAGTGTTGATTTAGTATTATGTGATTTGCCTTATGGTACTACAAAATGTAAATGGGATACTATTATAGATTTAACAAAATTATGGGAACATTACAAGAGAATTGTAAAAAAACCATCAGGTGTAATATTATTATTTGGACAACAACCATTTACAAGTATGTTGATATCATCTAACTACGAATGGTTTAAATATAATTTAATTTGGAAAAAAAATAAAACAACACAATTTTTATTAGCAAATTATAGACCTATGAAATGTACTGAAGATATTTGTGTATTTTCAAAAGGAGGAGCTGCATCTGCATCTAAACATAAAGGAAACATGACTTACAATCCACAAGGATTAATACCAGTAAATATTAAAAAGAAAAACAGTAAAGAAAGAATTGGTAAAATGTTAAATCAAGAACATCATTTAGGAAAAAATAATAAATTGATAAGTGATAGTGATTATACACAAAATTTTACAAATTATCCAAATGAACTTATAGAATTTGATATTGAATATGATACAGTTCATGAAACACAAAAACCAGTAAAACTAATTGAATATCTTATAAGAACGTATTCAAATGAAGGAGAAGTTGTTCTTGATAATACTATGGGTTCAGGAACAACAGGTATTGGTTGTTTAAACACTAATAGAAAATTTATTGGAATTGAAAAAGAAGAAAAATATTTTAAATTATCAAAATATAGAATATTACATAAATAAAAATTTTTATAAGATGAATATATCGTAAACTTAAAATAAAATAAATAAAAATATAATAAATTTTATTATATTTTTATACTAAATTATTTTATATATTTTAACTTTTAAAAAAGGATAAATTTAAATTTATATTATTTTCAAATAAATAATCTTCAATATCTTTTTGATTAACAATTTTCCACTTACCTTTTGGTGATTTTCTAAATTTCCATTTTTTATCTTCATATGAAACATGTTTTTTTAACTCTGAATAATCTTGATTTGTTTTATCATATAACAATTTTTTTCCATTTGATGTATCTATGTATCCTTTAATTTTTAAAATTCCACTATGTTCATCATCGTGACATTTTTGACAAAGTGGAACAAGATTATATTCTTCGTTCTTATGAAAATTAGTGTTATTTAATTTTACAAATCCATTTTCATCTTGTGTATGTTGATATATTATATGATGAGTTTCAAGAGGAATACCACCGTTAGGAATATATCCACATATACAACAACTAGAAACAATTATTTTTGAATTATATTTTGATTGTTTTGGTTCAATTAAATTAGTTGAAATGTCCATAACTTGTTTTCTTATTTTCTCTGCATTTTTCAAAAATTGTTCAGGCAATTTTAAATATTTACATATTTCTAAACCGTATACTGAACTACCTTTTCCATGTTTTAATTTTCTATTAAATATAATATTTCCATCATCATCTTTATCAGCATGTATATGATAAACTTGTAATTTATTATTAATAAGTTCTTTAATATTTTCAATATCACATAATTCATGAAGATGCGTTGCAAATATAAAATTACCATTTTTAGATAAAATTTCTAAAATACCACTCGCAACAATTGATAATGCACTTACCGATTCTGTGCCACTACATAATTCATCACCTAATATCAAACTGTTTTTATTACATCTATCTAATATATTTTTTAACTCTGTCATTTCAACTGTAAAAGAGCTCATTCCTCTATAAATATTATCATTTCCATTAATACGTGTAAATATATGTTTATATGGAGAATATTTTAAACTTGAACATGGTACATACATACCAGCTTGTGCCATTATAATATTCAATCCAACACTTTTCATTAAAGTTGATTTACCACTAGAATTAACACCATATAATAAAATACCATTAGTTTGTTTTTCAAGTTCTAAATTAAATTCTTTTGGTAAAACACCTAAAGTTATATCGTTTTCAACATACTTGAATTGTGTTTGAATTCTTTCAACAATTGGATGTCTAATATCTTTTGCAATTAAAAATGAATTATCAAAAGATATTATTTCAGGTTTATTATATGAATATTCAAAAGAGTTAAATGCGTTTGTACAATAAACGTCAATTTCACTTATAGACTTAATTAATGACAAATATTTATTTTCGTATTTATCGAATAATTCTTTTAAAAATACAAAATATTTATTTGAAACAAATTGTTGAAGTTTTTGTTGATTTGAAATAATTGTATTAGATATTTCCTCAATTTGTGAAGATGTTATTCTTAAATTATTTGATGAACTACTGATCGGTTTAACATTTATTGTGCTAAAATCAAATTCAATATTATCAATCTTTTCAGTAGTTATATTTGTAAGTTTTCTTTTTGAAGGAACATTTTCACGTTTATATTGAAATTTTGTTAAATCAAGTGAAAAATCATATTTAGTCTTTTCTTGATTTGTTTTATATATTTTTAGTTTAGCTAAAAAAGTATCCCATCTTTTTTTTGTAATTGCAAAATGATATCCTAATTTATCATTCGATTCAAGTTTACATCCTTCTTCTCCTAAAATTTTATTTATAAAAATAGATATATCATTTAAAAATTTTAAATCATTTAAAATGTAATTATTGACAGTATCTAAATCTTCACAAATTCCTGTTTTAAATATATTTGTTTTTACTTCATTTAAATTTGAATATATTAAGCATTCATCTAAATTTAAATTTTCATTTATGTAATTTCTAAAATCTTCACAGAATAATTTATTATCATTTATATTTAAATTATTATATATATTTTCTGTCTGATTTAAACTGTTGTGTATTAAATTTAAAATAGATGATATATTTTCAAATGATGAAACAAGTCCATTCCATTCATTAGGAACTACTTTTTCAATAGATATTTTTCTTAAAAATTTTTGTATATCGCATACTGATTTTAAATTTTTTCTTATGTTAATATACAAATTATTTTTTAAAAAATATTCAATACAATCATATCTATTATTCAGCTCTTGTGTATCAATAATAGGATTTATTAACCAGTTCCAAAATTTTCTTTTACCAAATGTAGTAATACATCTATTTAATAATTTTGATAAACATTTTTCTCCTTTATTTGTTTCTTGACCTTTTATATTTAATTGTTGAATAGAATTATATTCTATAGACATATGTTTATTTCTTTGTATTTCATCAGGTACAAGTAAATGTGAAACTAATTTCTCATCGTGTTCGTATACATATTGAAGCATATAACAAAATGATATAATTGCTAATGGTTTCATGTCTAATTTTAGACTATCAATTGGTGATAAATATGTCATTTGACTTTTATAAACTTTTCTAATACAATCTTCTTGATATCTAACTTTTTTAAACATAACATCTATATTCCATTTTTCAATCACTTTATTACTTATTGTCGTATGTAAATAATCCATAATTTTTTTTTGAAAATATTTATTTATGTTATTAGAAAATGATACATGTATAACTTCTGATGGATTATACATTTGAATTATTCTATATACTTCTTCTAAACATAATGTAGATGAAGGATTTTTATCAATACATTCGTAAAAATGTGTATTTCCAGTAATTATATCAACTAAACTGCATCCAATTGATAAACATTCTTGAGAATTTTGTTTTAATAATTCCCAATAACATACCATTAAATAATTACAATTATTATTAGAATTAGATTGAGAATTAAAATATGTACTTGGTGTTATAATCTTTGATACTTTTCTATCAAATTGTTTATAATATTTACAATCTTTATTTTCAAATTGCTCTACTAAAACTACTGTATATTGATTTTCTATTAATGTTTGAATATGTTTTTCAACAATATATGATGGAAAACCTGACATCATAGGATTTTTACGATCTATATTTGAGTTTGATTTATTTTTTAAAGTAACTCTTATATTTAAAATATCAGATATCTCCTGTAAATTTGCTCCAACAGTTTCAAAATCATTCTGTACTCCATACATTTCAAAAAAATCTCCTACTTCCATTAATATAACTGTTTCATTTCCATATATATTTTTATATTTTTTGTCAAACTCTATATAATCATCAATTATTGACATTTTTAAAATGGTAAAAGTTTAAAAATTTCAACCTTTATAAAGGTTAGTTATTGTAATTATAAATATTCTTTAAATAGATTTTATTTTTATAATTATAAAAATAAAATCTATATATAAAATATGAAATATTTTAAATCATTATTCCGTTATGTTCATCAAATAAATAATAAGAATCATCAAATAATTTTTTTACTTTTCTTTCATTATATTTAATTCCATCTTCATACCAAACATATTTAACATACTTTTTATTTATTTCAATTGAAGCTGGTGCAAGAACTCTATGTAATTTTCCATTTTTATACCATTGTTCTTTTATATTATCTTCATGTTTTTCATAATAAGCTGGATATTTTTTATGATGAAGATTTCCATCTTTATTTGTATATTTTTTTATAATAATTTTATCTGTTTTTTCTGAAAATGGTGTTAATTTCCTATAACAATAGTCGTTGCTATACCATTTTTCAACTATTGTATTTTTACCAAATGTTTCAACCCATGCTGGTTCATCTACTCTATGAATTTTTCCGCTCTGATACCATATTAATTTTGTTTCATTTTCAAATATTTCTTCAATTGCAGGATCTTTATCTCTATGTAACATTCCATATCTATACCATTTATTTTTTTTATAAAATCCATTTGTTTCAAATACAGCTGGTCCATCATTTCTATGAAGTATATTGCATATATAATATTGTTCTCTATATTTTCCTTTTGATAAAGATATAAAAGAAGGACCATCTTCGCGATGCAACATTCCATTTTTTATAAAAAGAATAGTATCATCATTAAGTTTGTAAATTCCATCTGGAATGTTAAAATTAGAAACATAACCAAATTTTTTACAAAAATCCTTTATGATATTTGCCATTCTTTTTATTGAAATATTATTTTATTATAGTTTCCCTTTAATTTATTTTAAAACTTATATAATTTAAAGCTCATTTTTTTATATAGTATAAAGTGTTTATATTTATAAAAATATAAATTAAATATGTCTAATACTAATGAAAAAAAAGTTTTTTATTGTGAAATATGTAATCATGTTTCACCTAAATTAACCCAGTATTTAAATCATGAACGTTCTTCTTCACATATCCAAGCATGTTTAAAATACAGACAAGAAATAACTTCAGATAAAAAACAATTAGAAGCTATGTCAAAAGTTATGAGTGAAAAAATGGGTTTACAAACAAAAAATATAAATGAACTTGTTCTTCAAATTGTAGCTCTAATGTCTAAACAAAGATTAACAAACGAACAAGTAAAAGAAGCAAGAGAACGTAAAAAGGAAAAAAATAACATGTAATAATTAAAATGTTTCTGGTTTCAGTTTAAATCTTTTTTTAGTATCTGCTAAACTTTCTGTAATAGTTGTTTTATTCCAAAGACTCCAAAAACTGGCGGTTGTTGGGTCTTTCCAATTTTCTCTTTTTTTATGACGAATTATATAACGTTGTTTTCTCTCTTGAACACGATGTTTTGTGAAATATATAAAGTTTATTAAGAAAAAGTAAAAATGTTTATTTAATATTTTATTATTGACAAATAATAAAATATGCCAGTTAAGTCAAAATATAAAACCATTAAAAAATCAAGAAAAATTAAAAAATCTAAGTTAAAAAATAATAAATTACGTTCATTAAAAAGTAAAGGTAAATTAAAACTTATTAAAATTGTAAAATCACCAAAACCTGAGAAAAAATATAGAGCTTATTTTTCAGATGACACTCATACTGATTTTGGAGCAAAAGGTATGCAAAATTATGGAGGAGTTGGAAAAGAAAGACATTTAGATAAAGAAAGAAAAAAAAGATATATATCTAGACACAAATCAAGAGAAAATTGGAATTCTCCAAAAACAGCAGGTTCTTTATCAAGATGGGTATTATGGAATAAAGACACATTACGAAAAAGTATAGCAGATTATAAAAAACGATTTAAATTGTAAAAAAAATTTTATTTTATAATTTTTAACTGCGGTTGTAGAACTGCAAAAATTATAAAATAACTTTCGACGCCTTGTTTCGATCAAGGGACCTTTTGGTTATGAGCCAAACGCGCTAACCTCTGCGCCACGTCGAATCATATAATATATATAATCTTTAAATATGTTTTAAATAAAATTAAAAATAAATTTTTTAAACAATTTTACCAATTATAATCATATTTTGTTCATTTATATTTACTTTGGTTATTTTAACATTTACTTCCTTTCCAATTCCTAATTCGTTTTCAATTAAATTTTTTGATGAAAAATCTTCATCGTTTTTAAACTGTTCATTTAATGGTTTTTTTGTTTTTACTTTTTTATCTGAATTTAATAACAATTGGTTAATATTTGTTTTTAAACAAAAAATTGATACAATATTTTCACAATTTACATATACTCCACCATTTGTATCACATTTTTCTATTTTACCTTTTATAACTTCATCTACTTTTGGATTGCATACTTCTGCTTCAAATGTTACTGGTGTTTTTGAAATACCAGTATCTATATGTATTTTTCCATTTTCAACCGACACTATTTTTTTTATTTTTAAAACTTTTCCTAAATTTTGAAAACAACTGTTAACTATCATCTTTTCTAATTGTTCATTTATATATTTGTAAATTAAATTTGGATGAAAATATCTTGGATTAATATTTAATGAAACTGTTATAATCTTTGTTTCAATCATTTTAAAATTCACAATCAATTATTTTTAGTATTACTTTAATTTTATTTTAAATTATATTCATTTTTTATCAGTTTTTTATTAAATTAATAAAATTATTTTTTAATTTAAATTTATTTTATAAATATAAAATTATTTATAAAATGGGTGATAATATTGTATTAAATTATATAAGAGAATTTACTAGTAATAAATGGTTTAATGCGCTTAAATTTTTAGTTAACAAATATAAAAATATATATCCTGATCTTGAAAATATGGATATAAAAGATTGTTCTTATCAAATTGAAAATGCAATCTATACAAAATGTATATATGAAAAAAATAATCAAATTAAATTCTATTTTTTCTGTCAAATGTATATTTACATATATTTAACTGACATTTTAAAAGATTTTTATATTGAAAACTTTTTATTACATATTTATAATTCTTATATTCAAAATAATATTAAAAATATAGTACACTGTCATGATTATATTTTAAAAAATATCATAAAATATGAATGTCCAATTCAATCTGAATTGAACAGTTATATAAATTTAATAAATTCAAATGTTAAAGACCTTTCAGAATATACTTCTGAACAATTTAAAAAGTGGTTTAATCAAAATAAAACACAACTTCAATTAAAAGAACGTGAAAAAATATCAAAAATAGAAATAAAACAACGAAAAGAAGAGAATGAAGACGATGAAGAGAAAGAAGAGGAACAAAATGAAGAAGAGGAACAAAATGAAGACGATGAAGAGGAAGAAGAGGAAAAAGATGATGAAAACAAAATAAAAATGAATACATTAATAAATGAATTAACAGATGAATTACAAGATGAAAAAAAACAATTTAAAATACAAATGAAAGAAAAACAGAAAGAAGAAGAGGAAGAAGAAGAAAAAGAGGAAAAAGATGATGAAAACAAGATGAAAATGAATACATTAATAAATGAATTAACAGATGAATTACAAGATGAATTAGTTTTAAAAAATAAAAAATCATTATCACAAATATCATATACAGAAAAATGTATTAATAAAGAAGAACTGTCACTTATACTTGATGAAAAATTAAAAAATATGGAAGAAAGATTAATAGATAGAATATCTAAACTTCAATTAAAGTGTACTAGTAATTGTAACGAAAATAATAAAAAAGAATTTGATGAAATTAATAAAAAACTTGATACACTTAAACAAATTGTTACTACAAATACACAAATAACTGATATTTCTAATAAATGGGAAACGTTTACTACACAATTTTATGATATTGTCAAGAAATATAATCAAGAATATCTAAAACAAATAAATGATGTAAAACAATTACAAAATACTGCACAAAAATCATTACAAAATATAGAACAAAAACAATTACAAAATTCTGAGAGACAAATGTCTCGAATCTTTAATGAAAATCAACAAAAATTATTTAATTCCATAAAATCACTTGAAAATATGGAAGATAGATATAAGAAATATTTAACTGAATTTTATAATAAAACATCTTCTGAAATAAATCAATTGTTAAAAAATATTTATTCTCAAAATCAAGTTTTATTTAGTGAACATGATAATAAAACTCAACAAAAATTACTTGAAATTATACAAAATAATAAACTCATGTCTGAAATGTTATCTAGACAACCCACTCAGCAAATTCTTAAACTTCCTGACAATTTTACTCAAACTGATATTGAAAAATTTAAAAATGAATTTAATCAGAAATTTTTGGAATATATTCAAAATATAAATCAAAACTTAATATCTTTAAAAAATGATGTTGGTAGAATACCATTAGAACATAAAAACACAGAGACACAAATTCAACAATTAAAACAAAATGTTTTAGAATTAAAACAATTGACTGATGCAACAAGTAAAGCAAAATTAGCATTACCTTCTAGTGAATTTAATATAAATAAAGAAGATAGGCAATTATTAATTAATTTATTTAATTACATAAAAGAAATACAATCTCAATCTCAAAAATATCCTTCTTCTGTAAAAATTGAAGATATAACAAATATAACAAACGAATTAAAAAAAAGTGCAAAACAATTAGCTCTTGAAGTAATTAAAAGTACACCAGAAGTTCAACAAATAAAACAGTCTCATTTGAGACAGGAATCAATTTTAGCACTTGAAGATAAATCTAAATTGTATCCTGAATTTGAAGAAATAAAAAATACAATTAATAAACAAACTTCTGAAATAAAAAAAGTAGCAACAGGTTTACAAAATAAACAGGACGAAATATTGGGAAAATTAACTGAATATGAAAAAGCTATAAAATTATTAGAAAAAATAAGTGATTATCGTGAAATAAATGAACCTAAACTACTACCAATTTATGAAGAATTAGTAGAATCTTCAAGACCAGCCCTACCTCCTCCACCAGCCCTACCAGCTCCACCAGCTATAACAACTTCACCAGCCCTACCAGCTCCACCAGCTATAACAACTTCACCAGCCCTACCAGCTCCACCAGCTATAACAACTTCACCAGCCC
>Ga0164293_10002256_pt1 | contig 16350 bp, 11 predicted proteins | sample GEODES118metaG_FD_111487 | JGI IMG/M metagenome (GOLD analysis project Ga0164293, IMG submission 111487) | Eutrophic lake water microbial communities from Lake Mendota, Wisconsin, USA - GEODES118 metaG | ecosystem: Environmental > Aquatic > Freshwater > Lake | place: USA: Lake Mendota...
CCGGTCGGCTCGCCCCGCTGGTATTCCTGCTGCCAGACATGCCCTTCGCGGGAGACCTCCACCTCGCACCATTCCGAGAGGAAGTTCACCACCGTCACGCCGACGCCGTGGAGGCCGCCGGAGGTCTGGTAGGCCCCCTTCTCGAACTTGCCGCCGAACTTGAGCACCGTCATCACGCCCTCGAGCGTGGAGACGTCGCGATCCATCTCCTCGGAGAGCTGCGGGTGGCGGTCGGTGGGAATGCCGCGGCCGTCGTCCTCGACCGTCACGCTGCCGTCGACGTTCACCGTCACGGTGACGTGCTTGGCGTGGCCGGCCATGCACTCGTCGATCGAGTTGTCGACCACCTCGTAGACGAGGTGGTGGAGACCGCGGGACGTGTTGTCACCGATGTACATGCCGAACCGCTCGCGAACGTGGTCGCGATCGGAGAGGTGCTTGAGGTCGGCGCCGGTGTAGTCGGGCTGCGTCGATTGGTCGGCCATGGTTTTTCCCTCGTTGTGTTCAGGAACTAGCGGCCGGCGTCGGCGAGCAGGCGGCAGCGGATGTCGGTGATGCCCTCGGCGGGCACGATTTCGGCGAGCTTGGCGAGGATGTCTCGCTTGTGGAATCCCATCTCCTGCACGAGCGCCGAGTGGCTCACGAAGACCTCGAGCACGCCCCGCCGCACGAGCCCGGGCTGCGAGCAGCCGCGAAAGCCCTCGGGGGCCGCCTGGTCCCAGGCGGTCGCCAAGCCGCTGGCCACCTGCTCCTGGTCATAGCCGGTGTGGGCGAGCAGCCGCGAGACGACACTCCCGATCGAACGGGGGCCGCCGGCGCTGGAGGGTTGGCGTGGCAGGGTCATGGTCAACACGTCAGTCGGCCGCCAGGGGCATGATCACGTAGCCGTAGCCGTCTTCGGTGCGGCAGACGCAGGCGCTCTGGGCGTCGGTCAATTCGACGGAGACGTTTGCCCCGCCGTCGAGCACCCGCAGGAAGTCGCTCACGAACCGCGGGTCCATCTTGATCCTCACGCCGGCGCCGGCATGGTCGATCGGCAGTTCGATCCGGCTCTCGCCGCTTTCGGCAGACCGGCCCGAGAGGACGAGTTGGCCGTTCTCGAATGCGAAGTCGACCCCCTTCGATTGCTCGCTCGTCACGATCGCCGCCTGGCGCACCGCAGCGAGGAGCGGCCCGGCGACGAGGTTCACCCGCACCGCATCCGGACGATCGGGAAAGACGTCGCGCCAACGGGGGAACCGGCCCTCGACGAGCCTGGCAGAGATCGTGGTGGGGCCGGTCTTCACGAGGATCTCGCTCGAACGCACGGCCACGTGGACGGGCGTCTCAGCGGAACCGAGACAGCGTTCGATGAGCTGCATCGCGCGGGCGGGCACGATCGGCTGAGCGTCGGCGGCGCTCCCATTCACCGCGGTGGCCGGCCCCTCCATCTTGGCAAGGCGGCGGCCGTCGGTGCCGACGGCGGTGACACCCTTGCCGGTGAGTTCCATGAGCACGCCGCCGAGGGCGAACCGGCTCGATTCGTTGTCGGTCGCGAAGACCGTGCGCTTCACGAGCTCGCGCATCAGCGGCGTCGAGAGCTCGAAGCATGGCTCGGATGGAAATGTGGCCACCGACGGAAACTCCATCGGGTCTTCGGCAGGCAGGCGAAACTCGCTCCGCGGCGCCTTGACGACCGCCGCCGTGCCATCGGAGTGGATGTCGAAGACGGTGCCGGGGGCGCTCTCGCGGACGATCGCCATGAGGCGGCCGCTGGGGAGCAACACGGCCCCCGGGGCGGATGTCTCGACCCCCTCGACCTCCGTGCGGATGCCTACCTCGAGATCGGTCGCGGAGAGCACGGCCGATCCCTTGTCGGCCTCGAGTTTCACGTTCGTGAGCACCGGTTTCGGCGAGCGGGCTGGCACCACGGCCGCCGCGCTTTGCAATGCCGCCAAGAGCGGCTCCTTCGTGCAACGGACTTTCATCGCGGGCAAAACATCCTTTCCAGCGTTCCGGCTTTCCCAGCCAAGCGGCCCTGACCCGGGCCGATTCCACACGGTTTTCGTCCCCCTACTGTACCGGTTTTGGGCCGTCCTGAAATGGGCTGAAATCCGACATTTTTCAAGGTTTTTCCGTCGCTCCATTGCTCTTGTTTCCTCCTATTCTCTCCTCCATGGAAAAGAGAGAGGAGGAAGTAATAAGAGGTTGAAGAATCAGAACTAATAGGGAGCTTTCTGCGACACCCTGCCTAACATGAACTGGACCTGTATGAATGGCTAAAAAAGCTGATTTTGGCGGCGTGCAGCATTGTCGGAATCATGTCGGAAACGAGTCAGACCACACTCTGGCCCGTCGACAGCATGGTGGCAGAGCGACCACGACTGGGCCTCGGCGTTGCCGGCTGATTCGCGTCACGACGATGCGATTCCCATGGCGACTTTCGGCTGGATGACTGAGCACGCCGATGTCGGCCGGAAAGGCCCCTGTCGAAGCGACGCCGTTCCGACACGGTTGCGACCGGGCACTGTGGCGCAGTGCTAGCGGACGAGGTCGGCAGGGTTGAACGTATAGGGGACGAGCGTACCGGCGTCGTTGATTGCCTGCTGCCAATCCTTCACGCCGGCGGATGCCGCGTTCCCCGCGGAAGACAGGATTTGGCAATACACCCAGGCATCGATGCCATTGCGTAACGCCCGCACATGGCCGTCACAAAAAGCAGCGTTCACGGCACCAGGGTGGTGTGATGAGGGGTAGCGGACATTCCAGTCGTCAAGGTTCGCATTCCCCGGAACCGGAGACGGCAGCGGCCTGGTGTCGGCCGAGGGGTTGATCACCTGAATTTTTGTCCGCGCGCCACTACCGATCGGCAGCGGCTGCAAAATCGTGTGATTGCGGGATATTGCGCCGCGATTTTCCCGAGCGACACGCGGGTTCATGGCCCACGAGATATCTGCCGGCACGGATGGCCCGGACCGCTCCGACAGCATGACCGTTGTGGTCGCGCCGTCGGGCGAGGCGTCCTTCATCGATACCTTCGCGGCCGCGTAGGTTCGTCGGCTGTTGTCGAACAATGGATCGGCGGTGACATTGCCGACCGCATCGAGGAAGACGCCGTCAGCCGCATATTGCGTCGCTGGGGAGACGCGTTCGTCGACCACCTCGCCACCAGTGCCAGCATTCACCGCGTATGAGAGTTGCGAAGGCGTGTCGACCTCGCCGTGTGACGGGCAGCGGTACGTCTGGATGCGTAATTCGGGGGGTGTGGCGGCTACGGACGGGCTCGCCTCGTACACCGCGTACCATTGGTAGACCGCCGGTTCCTCGAGCTGCGGGAGGATCGGGATCGTCCACGAAACGGCTGCATCTGCGGGTGACGACTGCGCCTTGACGGTCGAGTAGTTCTTGATCGAGTTTCGCCATCCGGGCAGGTATCTTCGCGCATCGACGTAGTTCACCATCGCGAACGCGATTTGCCGCAGATTGTTGCTGCAGGCCGACCTCCGGGAGGATTCACGGGCCATCTGCAACGCCGGCATCAGGGTTCCCACGAGGATCCCAATCACCGCGATGACCACGAGCAATTCCACGATCGTCAGGCCTCGGCGGAGGGAGACCGACGGGATCGAACGTGAATGATTCCGACCGGGCAACGGGGCGCAGGAAAAAGCGGTCGGTGTTCGCTCCATCTCATAATGGACTACACGATTTATGTTAGGGATATGTGAGCGATGTTCAATGGAGGCTCTTTGGCGGCCGCATCAGGCCCGCACGGCTGTGCCCAGCACCCGCCAGACTTCGGCGGGGCTCGTGCGGCCCTCGCGGATCAGCGCGCGGGCCTGCATGAAGAGCGGCGACATCCCGTTGTCGATCGCGATCCGATAGAGTTCGCGGCTGTCGGCCTTGCGGAGGATCGCCTTGCCGATCTGGTCGCCTCGGACGTCGAGAAACTCACTGATCATGGCCCGGCCCCGGTAGCCAGTGCCATGGCATTGGCTGCAGCCGACCGCCACCCGGGCCCGATCCACTTCGATGCCGCACAACTCGGCAGGATCAGACGACTCGCGGCTGCAATGGCCGCACAGCGTGCGGAGCAGCCGCTGCGTGACCACCGTGATCAGCCCGCTGCGAACGAGAAACGGCTCGATGCCCATCTCGATCAGCCGCGTGATCGCGCTGGCGGCCGTATCGGAATGGAACGTGGCCAGGAGGAGCTGGCCGGTGAGCGACGCCTGGATTGCGAATTCGGCCGTATCGCGGTCGCGAATCTCGCCCACCATGATCACTTCCGGATCCTGCCGCATCAGCGACCGCAGGCCGGTTTTGAGGTCGAAGCCGGCGGCGAGATCGACCTGGCTCTGGGCCACGCCCTCCACCGGCACCTCGATTGGGTCTTCAATGGAGACGATGCTCCGCGATCCTTTCGTCGACGTCACCAGATGCCGCAGGCAGGCGTAAAGCGTGGTCGATTTCCCGCTGCCGGCAGGCCCGGAGATGAGCATCGCGCCGCTGGTTTCGACGAGGGCATCGCGGATCCGGGCCGTCACCTGCGGCGGATTGCCCAACTCGTCGAGCGTCGTGAATTCACGGTCGTGGCCGAAGAATCGCAGCACGGCCCGCTCGCCGTGCATGGTCGGAAACGTGCTGACGCGAATTTCCCGGCCATGCCTGGGCTTCTCGATGCGCCCTTCCTGCGGGATATCGTTTTTGTAGGTGAGCAGGTCGGCGAGCACCTTGAGCCGCGCGGTGACGGACGACGTGCCGCCGGGCGGGATCACGCTCACTGGCTGCAGCACGCCGTCGTAGCGGAATTTCACGTCCAGCCCGTTCCGCGTGGGCTGCAGATGCATGTCGCTCGTGCCGACGGCATGGGCGAAGTCGAGGAGGATGTCGATGGTTTCGGTGGCGTAGGAAGCGGCTGCGGGGCGAAGCGAGCCGAGCCGACTCTGGGCGGCGCGTACCTGCCCAGGGAGGTCGCGGCCCTGCGGAGGTGCCCCCGCAGCCACCGGCACGACCGGGGCAGCCTGAGCCGCGGAGGGCTCGGAAGGTGCGACCGTCGCAACACCGCTACTGACCGGCGGCATTTCCATTGTTGAACAGCCCCTCAACGGCTCCGGGATCGATCTGCGACACATAGCGGCCAAACAGCCGGAAAATCATCGTCACCAGGATCGCGGCCACGGCGATCCAGACCACGGAAGAAGCGATCTGTGCGATCGCGGCCATGGCAAACTTGACCCGCATTCTGAGAACGCGGTAGTGCTTGTCGAGCGTCTCCGCGAGCCGCCCCGAGTCCTCTCCGAGTTCGACCGCTTCGATGGTCTCGGGCGAAAAGAGCCCCGTGTCGCGAAGCACGGCGTGCATCTCGCGGCCCTGCAAAATCGACTCCCGCGCCGAGTCGGCCTTGGCCTTGAAGGCCTCCGACGACGAACTCTTGAAACTCAACGAGATCGCGTTCGACGCGGTCACGCCCGATTCGATTGCCAGGGCCAACGACTGCACGAACGTCGCCTCGTCGAATGTGAGCAGCGCCCGGCCCAGCACGGGCACCCGCACGAGCAGGTTGCCAAGGAACGCCAGTTTGCCATTGCGGAGAAGCACCCACAGTCCTGCGATGGCCGCGGCGATGGCCGCGATCCAGCCCCAGAAGATCGCCAGCCCCTTGGCTCCGACAAGGCCGATGCCAAGCAGGTCGGCCGCCTCGGTGCGGTCGGGGGCCAGAAGCGAGGGCACGTAGATCAGCACCGACACCACCACCAGCGCCAACGCCAACTGGATCATCGGCCAGACGATCGAGCCGCGGAACGTGCTCTGCAGTTCCGCGACCTCCTTGTAGTGCTCGGCCATCCGGTCGAGCACCTTCTCGAGCCGGCCGGACTCCTCCCCCACTTCGATGAGCCGATGAAAATTAGGCGGAAAATAGTTCCCCTGTTCGTGGATCGCCTCCGTCAGCGATGTCCCCTGCCGGATGCGATCCGCGATCGACTTCATGTGCCGCCCGTGCCGCGAGCGGCCATCGCCGGCCTCGCGTTCGAAGATCCGGAACGGGTCATGCCCGACGTCGAATGCCACGCCCACCCGCTCGCACAGCAGGCCCAGTTCGCGATTGCCGATGCGGGTGATCATCACAGCTGCCGCTCCTTCCATGCCGTTGGTGGCGAAATGTAGCGATCGATATGTGGGGAGTGTGATGGCCCGGTTAGAAACTGATGAAAGTCGAGGCCCCGGACCGTCGAGCGGTCGTGCTGGTAGTCTTTTCGGCTAGCGCGTATGGCATCACATTCCAGTATTCCGAACAAGGCAGTCATCGCCGCCGTCGCGGCGCTCACGCTCTGCGCGTTCGGCAGGGTCGTTGACCATGGTTGGCTGCAGTTCGACGACCCGCTGCATGTCACCGACAACCCGCACTTCTTCCCGGTGGCATGGTCCTCCCTGTGCGGTTTCTGGCTGCGACCATACGAATTCCTCTACATTCCCGTGAGCTACATGCTCTTTGGGGCCGAATGCGTCGGCAGCCGGCTCCTGACTGGAGGCGGATCGTGTGCGGCGTTGCGGCCGGAACTGTTTCATGCGGTCAGTCTCGGGCTGCACCTTGCCAACGTGCTGGTGGTCTACCGCCTGCTCGGGAGGCTCGCGGCCGCCCGCTGGATGGCAGCCGCTGGAGCAGCCGTCTTCGCCGTTCATCCGCTGCAGGTCGAGTCGGTCGCCTGGATTTCCGAGCAGCGCGGCCTGCTGGCGGCCCTGTTGTCGCTGTTTGCCGTCGAGCGATTCCTGCGGTGGCTGGAGTTGCCTGGAGTGCGGTCGCCATGGCGAGCGGAATCGGTCTTTGGCTTTGCGCTGTTCGCTTTGGCGATGCTTGCCAAGCCGCAGGCCGTCACCACGCCCTTGATCGCACTAGCGCTGGGCATCGCGTGCGGCAAGCAGCCGGTCAAGACGGTCGGCATGGCTCTCGGACCGTGGTGTGTGCTGGCCACCGCCGTCGCGGTCGTCACTCGTGTCTCCCAGCCAGTCGATGAGTCGATGGCACCCGTTCCGCTGCTTGCGCGGCCCACGGTCGCGGCGGATGCGATCGCGTGGTATGCCACGAAGGTCGTGCTTCCAGTGGGGCTGTGCGCGGGTTATGGCCGATCGCCCGCGTTTGTACTTGCGGACCGATGGACGCCGCTGGTCGCGGTGGCGACCGCCATGGTGCTCGCCGCCATCTTTTTTCTGTCCCGGTTCCGTGCGGCCCGACTGCCTGCCGCGATATTTCTTTCCGCACTGCTGCCGGTGCTCGGTTTCGTGAGCTTCATCTTTCAGACTCAGTCCACTGTCGCCGACCGCTACGCCTACGTCGCCATGCTCGGGCCGGCGGCGGCAGTGTGCCTCGCGCTCGGGCAGCTCTGCCGCCGTGGCGTTGTCGGGAAGTGGCTGCTGCCGGCGACGGGCATCGGCATCATCGGCTTGGCGGTGATCGCCGCTCGGCAGACGAGCACGTGGCGGGACACCGGCACGCTGGCCCGTCATGCCTGCATGATCGCGCCAGATGCAGCGTTGCCGTGGTCGCTCCAAGCGACCCACGAGCTGGCGATGCGGAATGGACCCGCTGCAATGGCCGCAAGTCGCCGAGGGTTGGAAATCGATCCGCACGACGCCGAGTCGTGGGTCAAGCTTGGGTCTGCGTGCGCCTTGGCCGGCGACTACGCCGAGGCGGAGCGGGCATTTGGCGCGGCGAAGGCGTCCGTCCTGACCGACCGTCAGCAGGTCGGCCTCGGCAGCAACTACGGCAGGTTCCTGCTCGATACCCAACGAAACACGGAAGCGGTACAAGCCTTTCTGGCAGCCTTGAGCCACCAGCCACGACACGTGGCGGCGCGTCAGGGGCTAGGCGTCGCGCTGACACGGATCGGAGAGTTACAGGCGGCCATCGACGTACTCCGCAGCGTCCTCGAAGACCAGCCGGCTAATGCCGGGGCCTGGGTCGGCCTCGGCAATGCTCTTCTGCTCGCCGGTGAGCCACGCGAGGCCGTGAAATGCTACGGACAGGCCCTGCTGATTGATCCCAATGATGCCGCCGTGCTCGCCAACCGGGCGCGGGCGTTGATCGAGGTGGGTGATCTTCAGGCCGTGAGAAGCGATGTCGAAAGGCTCCGCCGGATGGGCGTCCCGGTTGACGACGAATTATCGGCCGCCGCAAACGAACGCGAACCAGGGCCTGCCGGCGACGAGTGATCGGCGGATCGTCTCGGTGTGTCGTAGATAGTCGTCGTCATACACGGGATACGCCTTCGGCTGTCGGACGACGTGGCCATCGAGCACGTCCTCTTGCCGCGCAAGTCCAAGCGTGGCGAGCTCATGACCCGCAAGCGCGATGAGGTCCGAGTCGGACATACTCCACAGGCCGTCGCCCTCGAAGCAGAAATATTCAAGGCCGTAGCAGGCCAGGGCAGGGTCAGGCACCAATTCGGGTGACCAGCTGCGGAAATTTTGAATTCGGCCGACTTTGACGCCTGGTTCATGGACATAAATCCAATTGTCGTCGAACGAGAGCGAGGGGCGGACGATCAGCGCTACGGTCAGAAAGTCTCGGTACTTGAGGGCTGCACCGGCGGCCAGCACGTCGGGCGGCGGGGCTGGGCGGAGCCCGTGCACGAGCTCCCTGAGCGGTGCCGACGAGATCACATGCTCTGCGTCGAGGAACTGCCGCCCGCCGGCAGCGTGGTGCATTGTCGCATTTGGGCTGCCGTTTCTTCCCTTTCGTTCCAACCTCACGGTACTGAATGTCGGGTGCCTGCAATTGCTACAGGTCGCCAGCGTGCTGGCTCTGGTATCGCGGGGAATGCATCGGCATTGCATGACCGCGGCTGGGTTTGTTCACGGTGCGGCCATCGCATTCAAACCCACGGCGGCGCCAGTACTCGTCGCCATTGGTGGCGTGATGGCGATCGACGGGGCGTGGAAACCGTTGTCCGATCTGCTTGGGGGCGCTGTCGCTGCCGCTGCGGCGGCGTGGCTGACGGGGTGCCTGTTTGTGCATGACTGGGGATGCTGGAGCGATTGGGTGATCGCGCTCAAAGCGCAGATGTCTTCGGCACAGCTGATGAACCCATGGAATTGCTCGCTGACCACCCTGCTCGGCGGCCTGACAACATGCGCCTATCGAAGTCGGGCCGCTTCTTCACCCGGGCAACAGGTGCCAAAGAGTCTGACAGCCCGATGGGTACTGGCTGGAGCCGTGGGATGCGTCGTTGCGCTGGCGGGTAGCCCGCTGGTGTGGGCGCATTACCTGTTGCTAACGATCCCTCTCCTGCTTTGGCTCGGACGACGCGCACTCCTTGGGCAAGCAACAGCGAATGCCCTGTCTTTTCTCGTGGTCGCGTTCTTGTTACTCACGGTTGTCGCTCAGGCGATGGGGCTCGGTAGACAGATCAACGAAATGATTCTCGGAAACCTGGCCACCACACTTTTGCTTGCTCGTGCATTCCATACGTTCGCAACGCTGCCGAGGGGCGTGAACTCCCGACCACGTTCGTGACTGATGCGGGATTCAGCCGGCGGAGCGTTTGCCGTCGGTTTCGCGATCCGTCGGTGTTGGCCCTGAGGTTTGCGGATCAGCCGGCTTCTTCGGCTCGGGAAAGGCCCGCGAGGGATCGAGGCCGGCTTCCTCGGCGGCTGCCACGAGCGTCTCGGCCAGAGAGTCATACACGGCCGCCTTCATTGGCTCGGGCGCCCAGGCCCACATCCGCGACCGGGCCAGCACGGGGATGCTCGCATCACGGAGAATGTTGGCGAAGGAATTCGACACGAGCGTAGGGAAGTCGACGAGCCTCGTATCTTCCAAGACGTAGGCCTCTCCCGGCCGGCTGACCGCGTAGCGGCGGTCGTAGACCTTGTGGGCCACGGCGATGAAGCGGTTGAACGTCTTGAAGTCGGCCATCGCGAGCCCCTCGGTGATCGCGCGACGGATCATCGCGTCGAGCACCTGTCGCAGATCGCCGAGATTCACCCCGACCATGCCACCGAACCGCATGGCGACGAAGTTTTCCAGGGTGTCGGAATAGACCGGCTGATCGGCGACGCCGCGGCGGGCGGCAAGATCACGGAGGATCGTAAAATACCGCTTCGCTTCTGCCTCGTCGCCGTAGAGGTAAGAAAACATGGTCGCGATATTGAGAAATTTCTCATAGGCGTCGAACAGGTCCGACTCCTCCGCGAATCCGAACATATCTGTCGTCACGCCCTTGTCCGACGCGATCAGATCGAATGCCTCCCGAATCGCCGTCTCGTAGACGCGGGCGAACCGCGGGTCGGGCAGGAGATCGACACGGTTCGTCATCGGGTCGAACTCCACACGGCCGGACCGCAGCAACTCCATCAGCATGAGGAGCCGTCCGCGGACCAGCATCAGTTCATTCACATTTTCGCGGCGCTCGAGGTTTCGCGATACCTCCACGCCGCGCTCCGACCAATAGATGGCGTGCGACTGCGGATGCCGCCAGTCGAGCGGGCCGTACCGCTCCATGACCCGCACCATCTTCTCCGTGTCCATCCGGTAGCGGTCCTCGAGAACGCGTTTTTGCAGATACGGAATCACGTCCTCGATCAGCCGCGCGGCCGCGTCCGGGTCGGCCTTGATCGCCTCGAGCAGTGGGATGTTCGTCCCCATCGGAAGCTTGTTGATGCCGAGCACCTTCGCATCCAGGGAACTGGTGGCCATCAAAACGCGACCGAGCATGCGGAGCGTCGGCTCGTCGGGGGCGGCACCGTGCGCGGCCAGCAGGTCGAGTGCCGCGCTGGCGGCCGGCCGTTTCGTCTTCAACTCCTCCAGCGAATCGGGAGTCTCGGCGATGCGTCGAAACTGCGACACTGCTTCTTGGGGGGTTCTGCCGCCGACCAGGTCGCCGAGCACCTCCTGCATCTCGCCGGCCAAACGGGCCTTGTAGTACCAGTGCTGGGCATCGCCCACGCGGCCGATCTTGTTTTGAAAGATCCAGGCCAACTCGAAATAAAGGTTCGGGGCGTTGGGGTTCAGCGGGATGCCCTTGGTGCGGAGCAATTCCATGCCGCGGCGAACCCATCCCCAGCGTTCGGCCGGCACCTGTGTGGCGGCGGCGATGTTCCAGGCCATGTTCCAGGCCTGAAATCCCCAGACCTTCTGAAACCGCGGTTGCAGCGTCGTGATCCATTCGCTCAGCGTCTGCGCCTCGTAAAACTCGCCTTCGTCCTGGAGATGCTCCGCCCGTGCCCAGAGAACGTCCACGGCCAGCCCGCGAAAGGTGCCAAGCGCCGCGGTCACGACGGCCACGTGCGGCGGAATGCCTTCCACGCCTTCCATCTTCACGACGAGGCCCAGGTCGTCGCGTTGCTGCTGCACGACACCGGTGACGGCAGCCGCCCCGACAAGGCACACGGCCAGGACCATGCCCGCGACGGCGATGACGAGCCGATCACTCATGACAGGGAGCCCACCAGATCACGGCGCTCGAGCAGCGCCCAGCCCACGGCCAAAAGGAGCAGCGGATAGCCACAGGCCAGCACGGCGAGCGCCATCCACACTTCCCCCGACGGCACCACGCGGCCCGTCGCCAGCTGGGTGACGGAGTCGTAGGCCCCGAACGACGGTATCAGGCACAAAAAGCCATCCGCAACAAACGAGCCGACGGTCTTGATCGCCTCCCACCACTCCAGCTTGAGCAGTGTTTCGGCCAGCATGCCGGCCCGCATCCGCAGCATGCCGGTGAGCGTGCTCTTGGGGCCGTCCACGCCGGTGTAGATGTCGATGGCATCGGCAAAAAAGGCCTGGGCCGACGCAGTGACGTAGACCATCAGGCTGGCCAGGAGGGCCGTCGGGAATCCGAGCCAGGCAGCGGCAGCCACCGCGGCCGCTGCCAGCATCGCGAGCTTCGCCCACATGACGGCCAGCCCGCGGAGAAAATTCCCTTCGAAACCGCCGACGCGGTAGAGCACCCCGAGCCCCTTGCCCGGAATGAAGGAGATGGTGGTGGGAAACTCCTCGCCCGGCATCACCAGGTTGCGGTTCTCGATCGTCAGCCGCAGTGTGCCGTCAGCGGCGATGACGGACGTGGGCACGTCGATCGTGTGGATCATGTCGGTGGCGAGCGTGTATTCCTCGTGGCGTCCATCGCGAAATGGATATGCCCGGTCGTTGAGCCAGATGGCGAACTTCACCTGTGCGTCGCTGATGCTGGAATTCATGGAGAAGGGCTCGAGCCGAAGCTGCACCGCGCGAGCGTTGATCCGCGAGGGATCGAGCCCCGTGAATACATAGGTCGAAATGGCATCGGCCGTCACGCTATGCCATTCGTGCAACTTCTGCGACCGGATGCGCTGTCGGGCCCCGGCGGGATCCTTGTCGAACGTGGCGGGATCGTCCTTGCGAATCTGTTCGATCGTCGCGGCCACCGTTTTTTCAAATTCGTCGCCGGCCGGGTGGCTCGGCCGGAGGGCCGCCCGCGCGGTCAACACCTGCTCGTCCACGGCGAGGCGGTCGAGGCCGTCGGCCGCCGGCAGGCGGGCCAGGGCGGTGGCAAAGCCATACACTCCGATGCCGACGAGGGCCACGAGTACGACCTGCAGGCCCACGATCCCAAGCCATTTTCCGAGCATGTATTCCCACCGCTGCAGCGGCTTCGAAAGGGCCATGTGGATGCGTTTGCTGTCGATGTCGCCGCACACGCTGCTGCAGCCGAGCGCGATCGACAGGATCGCGAGCAAGACCATCGAGCCGGAGAGCGACCACGCCAGGAAGAATTGCAGCCGGTAGGCGAGCCGCTCCGTCGGATCGAGCAAGAGGGGCAACGTGGGCAGACTGACGATCACGAGCACCGCCAACAGGATCGAGAGCCGGGTGCCGATCGCCTCTTCGATGATCGTTCGCGCGACGCCGACCACCGGCTGGCTACCTGAGAACGCGGCCCTCAGCAGGGCGACGCCGCCGAACAGGCCGGCCGTCAGGCCGAGCATGCCGAGGATGGAGATCGCCTGTGGCTCGAAGCCGGCGCGCCACAGCCCTCCGGCGAGTGCCAGCGCGCCGACTGCCAGGCCGGGCCAGAAAAACCGCATCAGCAGCCGGCGGGCGGGCTTCTCGCGGTCGAGCCAGCGGGGCATGCTGCCGCCGTTGCCGGACGGTGAAGCAGCATCAGCCCGGTGCGGCCGATCGAGAGACGGCGTTTCGGCAAAGTTCATCGGCTCACCGCTTCGTCAGGCTGTCGAGAAGCCCGGCATCGACCGGGGCTTCGGCATCGCTCGAGGCGTCAGGGCTCTCGTCGGGCCGAGTAAGAAACTCTGCCACCGCTCCGCCGCTGCGGGCACCGGATGTCTGCACGCCTTCCGCGCGGGCCTGGTCCACGATTTCCAGAAACAGGGTTTCGAGCGATCGCCGCGGCCGCTCGACCTTGGTCAGGGGCATGCCGTGGCGCTTCAGCAACTCGCGGATCTCACCGACGACGGCCTCGGGCAGTTCAGGTGCCTCGAGCAGGGTCGCGTGCTCACGGGCCAAGAGTTCGTCGCAGCTCCCCTCGGCCCGCACCTTGCCGCCATACATGATCGCCACGCGATCACACAGATCCTCAACGTCGGCCAGCAGATGCGAGCAGAGCAGCACAGTCTTGCCCCGGGTGGCGAGGGTGGCGATCAAATCCTTGATCTGCCGCGCCCCCACCGGATCCATGCCACTGGTTGGCTCGTCGAGAATCAACAGTTGGGGATCGTTGATCAGGGCCTGCGCGAGGCCGATCCGGCGCTGCATGCCTTTTGAATACTCACCGACCGGACGATCCTGCACCGCCTCGAGGCCGACCATCTCCAGGAGCATGTCGATGCGTTCCCGGCGGGCCCGCGGCTCCAGGCTGAACAGGCGGCCGTAGTATTCGAGCGTCTCACGGCCGCTCAAAAAGCGATAGAGATACGACTCCTCGGGCAGATAGCCGATCTCCCGCTTGATGGCCACGTCCTTGGGCCGCCTTCCCAGCACGGCGATCCGCCCCGACGTCGGCTCCAGCAAACCGAGCAGCATCTTGATCGTCGTGCTTTTTCCGGAGCCGTTGGGGCCTAAGAGCCCGTAGATCTGTCCGCGACGTACCTCCAGATCGATGGCTTCGACGGCCCGCACCCGCGGCCGCATCCAGAAATCGCGAAAGACTTTCGTGACACCGACGCATGCGATGTCGATCGGCTGCTCGTCGCCGGCAGGTCCTGCCGCCACCATGGATCGCTCCTTCATCCGCCTTGAGTGCTACCGCTTTTCGTCGGCTGCTCGCTGCGACCGCTTCTTCGAGCGGAGCTGTTCTTTCTGCCGTTCCTTCTGCAGTTCGGGATCGCGGTTGAGCTGCAGCTCCAACTGCCCGGGCACCGTGTAGAACGTCTCGACGTCGCCCGTGAGAATGGTTTCGCGGGCGTCCTCCCAGAGCTTGGCGAGCACGAGCCGCGGGTTCTGAGTGTATTGGGGGAGCAATTCCCGAAACGCCTGGGCTTCCGCCCCCACCTGCTCGACCACCTGCGTGCGGTAGGTCTTCGCGCCATTGATGGCCCGGGCGACATCGCCGCCGATGGCTGCTCCGCCGATACGCAGGTCGCCAAGCGCCGCATCGATGGCGGCCTCGACGTCGCCGGCCGCGGCCTGGTCACCCCGCTCCACGGCCTGCTCATATGTCGAGATCAATTCGAGGATCGGGCCGCTGGCCTCGCCGGCCGTTTCGCCCAGGATCCGCGCCCGCTCCTGCTGGGCCGCGACGATCCGCCCGGCCCGGTCGCTCTCGGCGCTGGTCACGGCATCGAAGCTGCCCGCCACGAGCATCGGGGCCGAGACCTTGTCGAGCGCCAACTGGTCCACGACGAGCCCGGTGCGCATATCGTCGAGTCGCCGCTGCATGAGGCCTACGGCGAGCTCACGGTTGACGATCCCGCGCAAGACGTCATCCGCGGTCAGCTGGGCAAAGGCCTGCACGATCCCCTGCTGCGAAACGAGTCGAACGAGCGCCTCCGCGACCGCCGGGCTGCCGACGTTGGTGAGGTAGGCCACCGGATCGCTCACCCTCCACGTGATGGTCCACTTCGCATGCACGATGCTCATGTCGCCCGTAAGCAGCGATCCGTCGCGGAGCGGATGGAGCGGCTGTGCCTTGCGGCCCTGCATCTGAGATCGCGTGAGCCCGCTGTCGTCCTTCGTCGTCTCGAACCAAAACTCCTTGTCGAGCACGAGCGTGGTCGGCCGCGTGTCGACCTTGACCACCTGCTCGAAGGGAAAAGGTGCTGCCAGATACGTGCCCCGCTCCAGCACGCGGTTGCCCGGGTCCCCCACGTAGTCGCCGAACCGGAGCCGCACGGCCACCTCGTTCGAGCCCACGGAAAACGTGCCGCTGAAGGCGTAGGCCACCAGAAGCCCGACCATCGCGAGCTTGAGGATCGCGAAGCTCACCCGCAGGGCCTCGGCGAGCGACTGCTGCGCGGGATCGAGGGCGGGCGGGGGCGCCGTGTCGAGTTGTCGAGTCGTGTCGCTCGTCATGGTTTCACCGTCCGACCGCCGGCTGGGGCCTGCGGGTTGTCGTGGGCGCCTTGGCCGGATCCCTCGCAGGATCCTTGTTGAACCAATCGAGGATGCCGAGGCTGTCGGCCGAGAGCACGAACGTCGTGTTGTGGTCGAGCATCTTTCGCAGGGCCTCGATCTTGCGGAGGAAAATCGCGAATTCCTCGTTGGCCGCAAAGGCTTCGTATTGCACGGCGGCCTCCCGATCCCCCTGCGACTTGATCGACTGGGCCTTGCGTTCGGCGAAGGCGAGAATCCGCTCGCGGGCGCTCGCCGCCTCGCTGCGGATCGCCGACGCCTGCGCCTGCCCCTCCTGGAGTGCGTTTTCGGCGAGCCGCTGCCGCGACGCGATCATGGTTTCAAACACCTTCTGCGTGGTCGATTCGGGCAGGATCACCTTGTGGATGCCCACGCTCTCGACCTGGATGCCGTATCCGGCCTCGCGGAGGGCGGTGTCGATTTGCCGCGTGGCCTCGTCTTCGATGGCGGCCAGCTTGAGCTTGCTGCGATCCACGTTCACGAGTTGATCGAAGGTGTAGTTGCTGATGAGCCCGCGGATTTCGCGAAGCCGCGACGACATCTGCCGATTGGCCTCGGCAGGATCCTTGAGCGTGACATAGAAGGCCAGGGGATCGGCGATCCGCCACGTGAGATAGGTCTTCACGATCACACTCTTGCCGTCGGCCGTCTGCAGTTCCTCGATCTTGTCGTCGAGCACCTGAAGCCGCTTGGAATAGAGCGTCACCTTGTTGATCGGCCACGGCCACCGCCATTTCAGGCCGGCCGCGTCCTGCACGCTCGATTCATCGGCCCGATCAAACGTGGTGCGCACGGCCACCTGGTCGTAC
>Ga0164293_10002257_pt1 | contig 16345 bp, 12 predicted proteins | sample GEODES118metaG_FD_111487 | JGI IMG/M metagenome (GOLD analysis project Ga0164293, IMG submission 111487) | Eutrophic lake water microbial communities from Lake Mendota, Wisconsin, USA - GEODES118 metaG | ecosystem: Environmental > Aquatic > Freshwater > Lake | place: USA: Lake Mendota...
GTTAATTTATTATTATTAATTGAGCAATTATAACAATAGTCAAGATGAGAAATTAGTTTTTTAATAGTTTCAGTTTCTGATATACATTTTTCTTGATTTTTGAGTTCTTCTTGTAGTTTAAGATAATTATTTACTATTATTTCATTTACATTATTTTGTTCATAAATTTTATTTACTTCAAGATCAATTTGAAGATTGTTATTATAAATAGTATTATTTGTTATTAAATTATTTTTATCACAAGTCAATCTATTTTGTTCTGTAATTAATTCAGATATTATTTTTTTTTCTTGAGTACAAGTTTCAATCTGTTCATTAATATTTTCAATATCAATTAATAGTTTATTATTATTATTTATAATATCAATATTGTTTTGTATATATTTTTTTGTTTCAAGTAAATCTGTATAAATACTATATTTTTCATCATAATTATTTTCTAATAAGATTAATTCATCATATTCGTTAATGATTGTATTATTGTCATTTCTTTTTAAAATTATATTTATTGAATCTTTTAAATTACTAAATAATTCATTTAATAATTTATAATCTTTATTTGTTAATTTATTTTGAATACTGTCTAATGTTGTATCTAAAAAATTTTGATTATTTTTCATTAACATGTCATAATTATTTTTAATGTCTTCACTATTATTATATATTTCATTTTCTTCAATCTTATTTAATTCTATTGTTATTTCTTTAATTTGTTTCTTTATGTTTTTTAATTTTATTTTTTCGTTATCTAAATTTGTGTCTATATTTTTTATTTCTTTTTGTTTATTATTTTTATTAATATTTAATTCTAATAAATCATTGTCAAATTTTTCCAAAGTATCATCTACACTATTACTTTTGCAATATTTTAATAATGTTTTTTCATTTCTCTTAATTTTTATATTTAATGATTTTAATTCTTCATCATATAATTCTGATTTATAATCTTCTAATAAATATTTTTTACTTTCTAACATTTTTTTAATTTGACTCAAATTATTCTCTGCATTAATATTTGAGTACTCATATATAATTTTATCTTTATTATCTAATAAATTCATATCCAATTGTTTAGATATTTTTTTTATTTCCAGTAATCTTTCTTCTAAATTTCCTCTATCATTTTTATATTTTATTTCTATACTTTTAGTATTTAATTTTGATTCAAATTCCAATATTTCATTAGAATTAATAATTTGTGACTGTAAATCATATATTTCTTTACTTATTTTTTTTAATTCATTTTGATTATTATTACGTTTTTCAATTAATAAATTATTACTGTTTATTAAATCTAATAATTTTTCTTTTTCGGAAATTAAATGTATATCTATTATATTTTTTATAAATGTGTCATTATCTTGTTTTTTATTGCTGACAATATATTTTCCCAAATTTTCCTTTATTTTATCCACATTTTTTTTTAAATCATTGTATTTATCACTTATCTCTTTTATAAGTGCTGATCCATAATTTAGATTTAACATTTCAGATATTGTTTTCTTTCTTTCCAAATTTGTTTTTGATTTAAATGTTTTGTTATTTCCTTGTAATAATACTGAGGAGTTTAAAAAATGTTCATATGGTCCAACTAGCATTGTTATTTGTGTTTTTGTATCTACTTTATCAATTTTTTGTGATACAAAATAATATTTTTCTCCTTTAAAAATTATTGATTCTTTTTCTTTTATTTCTTCAGACGCTTTATCACTTGGTATTAATTCATAGAAATCTAAATCATTTGTTAAATCTCGATATATTTTTCTTTTTATTAAATATAATTTTCCACCTGACTCTAAAATTAAAATTCCATTTGCACTTTTATGTGATTTATTTATTATATCTTTTGGAATTCCTTTTAATCCATCTCTTGCTGATGTTCCATATAACATCACTGTTATTATATCTATTATAAATGATTTTCCTATTGCATTGTCTCCTATTATTCCTACTATATTATCTAAATATTCATCTTTAAATTCTATTTCATTACCCTGACCATATATAAACATATTATCAAACTTTAAATATAATATTCTCCAATCTGATTTAGAATATTTTATATTTGTATTTTTATTTAATAGATCTAAAAATAAGTTTATTGCTTTCTTTTTATATATATCTTCAATGTCTAATATATTTTTATCTACATATTCATTTAATAATATTTCTAATCCTACATCATTATTCTTATTTTCTACTACATCTTTATTTGTTTTTGACTGAATATAATCTTTTATTTTTTTCTCTGTACATTTTACTGATAATTTTTTATATACTGAAGTTATTTGATCACTTATATATTTATGTGGATATTTTCTAAAATTTGCTGATGGTATTAATATTCTTACATATCCTTCTTCTTTTCCATTTACTTTTTCTTCCAATTTTTCTCTTGATATTTTCATTACTTTCTCATCTTCTAAAATTTCTTCTATATTTATCTCATAAAATGCTTTCTTATTTTCTATTTTTATGTATTCTGATTCTCCTTTTATTATATCCCATTCCAAATATCCATGATAATCATCTGTTTCTGAATATGATTGGGATATCAAACTCCCAGAATATGCTACTGTTTTTTTTGCATTTAAATATTGAAATTTATGAATATCACCCAAAAGTATATAGTCATAATTTCCAAATAAATTTAATGATTTTGATACTGTTTTCTTTGGTACATATTCTGGATTTAATGTTGTCGCATTATTTATTTGACCATGATATAATCCTATTCTTTTTATTTTTTCATCGGAAAATTTTAATTCTATTTTTTTTTCTTCTAATACTTCTAACATCATTTCATTACTTAATATATATTTATCTTTTATTGATGATAATCCAAATATTATATTTTTGTATACATATATTCCTGTATCTTGTAAATAATATAAATCTTTTATTTCTCTTTCTTTTATTATTGCTGTTATTGTGTCTATTTTATCACTTCCTTTCACATAATCATGATTTCCTGCTATTAATATTAATGGAAATATTTTTGATAGTGATTTTAAAAATTCTAATGTAAATATCACTGTATTTCCATCTAATTTATCTTTTGTTTCCATTAAATCACCACATATTACTATTATTGTATTAGGATTTGTTACTTTGTATTTTTCTAATTTTTCATATAATTTATTAAATACTTCTTGATATTCATCATGTCTTTTTGATAAATATATATGTATATCTGCTAATTGAATTATATTTTCTATCTTTCCTTCATCTTCATTTATTTTTTTAATTACTATTTTACTTTTTTCTATATATTCAATTTCTTCTCCTTCTGACTCTTCTAAATAATCTTCTATTTCATTTTCAGACTCTTCATTTTTTATTAATTTTATTTTTGATGTTTTTTTATAATTATCTATTTCTTCTATTAATTTTATTATTTTATCTAATTTATCTTTTTCTACTTTCTCTTTTTCTTCATATTCTTTATTTATTCTCTCTATTATTTCCATTTTATCTTTTTTTAATTTATCACGATATTTTCTCATTATACTTGATCTTTTTGATGAAATGTCATTTATTTTTTCTTCTATTTCTTCTGTTTCTTTTAATATTTGTTCTTTCTTTTCTTTATTTAATTTCTTTATATTTTCTTCTATTTTTATTTTATCTTCCCTATATCTTCTTTTTTTATCATTTATTTCTTTCTCCTTTAATTTTATTTCTTTTTTATCTTCTCTCTCTTTTTCCTTTAATGTCCTTACCATTTGGTTTTTATGTATACTATTTTTATTTACTTCTCTTTATATTTATTTTTTTCAATTATTTAGAATAATTTACAAATTATTCTAAAAACATAAAATAAATTATATATCTGTATTAAATATCACATAATATTCCATTATAGTCTCATGTACTCCTCCTTTCTTTGAACTTTTTCTTTTTGTTATTATTTCACCATTATATTCTTTTAATATTGATCTTGTTAAACTTAACCATCTATTTGTTATGTCTTTTTGTTTATAACAATTCCATCCTGTCGTCTTATAATACTTCTTTATCTCTTTCTCTAATCCATATATTGATTTCTCTTTCTCTTCTGTTATTTCATCCAATTTAAAACATTTGTTTTCATTATCTATTCCTAATATTGTTAAAATTTTATCCAATATTTCCTTACGCTCTAATGTATATTGACACACTTTCTTTGGCATCTTTTTATTTTATATTATATTTTCCTTTTAATGTATAATTATATCAATTTTTATTAATATTCATCTATCAATTTTACTATCTTTTTTATATTATTCTCATCTAAACCACTTTAATTATTTATAATACAAAATTTCTCAAAATTCATTGTAAATACAAATCCTGGAATTTTATCTAATAATTGTTTACTTTCTTGTCTTATCTCTACAACTTCATCTTCTCATGATTCATATTCTGACTCATATTCCGAACATGAATTTTGTGATAGAATATCACAAAATTATGTTTGTTTAGCTTGTATTTAAAAGACAAGCTAAAAGCTACGTTAAAAGTATAACAGAATGTTATACTTTTAATGTGCCAATTCATTATCTTCATTATCATCTAACTGAAGGATAATACATAAACTCATTCACTTCAATATCACTTTATTTCTACTATACTTTTTTATAAAAAACTCTTTTACATCTTTATGTTTCTATGCAATCATACCATGTGAAACATTGTCTCATTGCATTAACGTTTTATTTTTTATAAAAAAACTTTTTACTCTTTATTCATTAACTTTATATATTTATATAATCCTATATCTCTTTGGTCTAATGCATAATCTAATATATCTTTCCCTTTATTATTTATTATATTTATATTCGCACTATAATTTAACAATATTTTTACTATCACCTCTGGATAATAATTATCCCATCTTATTGCCTTTATTAATAAGGTATCTCCATTCTCATCTTGATCTTCTACTATTTTCTTTGTTATAAAATTATATTTTTCTAAATATAATAATATTTGCCTTTTATCATTTTGTATACAATATTCTATTATTTTCTTTATTTCTATCTCTCTTATATTATCATCCATATTTAATAATTTATCTCTCAACTTTTTATCTCTCACTCTTTCCACCTTTTCTTTTGCTTCTAAATATTCCTCTTCATAATCAAATTTATATTCTGACTCTTCTATATACTCTTCTATTTGATTATAAAATCCTAATAATACTTCTTTTACATTTTCATACTCTAACTTATTTAATTCACATCTTACTCTTGTCTTATCATTTATTATTAATAATTCATTATATTCTTCATTTTTATAATTTTTTCTTTTTTCTATTAATAATTTTATTTTACTTCCTATATCTATTTCTATATCACAATTTAATTTTTTAAATTTTTTTAATTGTAAAAATGTTTTTATTACATCATATCTCTCTTCATTTTCACATTCTTCTCCATTATATTCTAATCTTGGTTTATATATTTCAAATTCTAATGAATAATTTACATTTGAAAATATTACTTGTAACCTAAATGTCGCTTCTGTTTTTACTCTTAATAATCTACACTCTTCCACATCTAATATAATTTCTATCATCTTTATTTTATATCTAATATTTATCTTATCTCTTTATTTTTCAATTATTTTATTATACTTACAATTTTTTATAACTTATATTAATAGACTTCTATCAATTTTATTATTTTTTTTATATTATTCTCATCTAAACCACTATAATAATTTATTTTATGCATAATAATCTTTCATATCATTTAATTTTTTATTATACAAAATTTCTCAAAATTCATTGTAAATACAAATCCTGGAATTTTGTCTAATAATTTTTACTTTCTTGTTCTTCTTCCTGAATATCTTTAATTATTTGTTCCATTACTTTTATTACACTTAATTTGTCTAAATACTCTGTCATTGTAAATTTTTTCTCACCATAATCACTACCTCTATACATTTCCAATTCTATTTTCATTGATACTGTATATGTTAAATTATAAAATCTTACTACCATATCTCCTATTTTCATCTTAATACTGTCTTCTTCTCCAGATATATATTTACTCAATTTTCTTTCTATTGAATAATCATCATATTTTCCTCTTGAACTATAGAATTTTATATCATCCATTTCTCTACTTTCTAGACTCATTGTTAAACTATTTTTATAATAAATTTCTATATAGTACATATAGTATTTATCACCATTTATATGACTTGTTATTTCTTCTCTTCTGTATCTTAATTCTTTGTTCATCATTTGTATTTTATAATTTATTTACTTATCATTCTTTTAAATATATTATTCAACTTTTTTTTATATTACTTTTAAAATAAATCATATTACAACATAATACTCTGTTATATGCTCTGAACCTTGTTTTTTATATTTTGACATTATTACTCCTGAATTCTCTTTCACTAATTGTCTTACTATTGATAACCACTTTATTTCTTCTTCTGTTGTATTTCTAAAACAATACCAATTACTCACTTTATAATACTTTCTTATCTCTTTCTCCATCTTACATATTTTACTTTTTTGTTCTTCTTCTATTTCTTCTAATTTAAAACTCTTCTTTGTTGATTCTGGTTCTATTCCTAATATTAATAATATTTTTTCCAATATCTCTTTTCTTTTTTCTACATAACCATCTACCTTTTTTGGCATATATCTTTTTGTTAATTAATTATAATTATAACCAATCTTTTTAAACATCAATTATTTTTATAAAATATCATATTTATTTGAATCATTATAACTTGTTTTACAAGCTAAATTTTAACTTAACACTAATACCATTCTTTTTACTTCTGTCAATGATCCTCTTACATCTTCTATTTCTAATGATTTACTTATATTCCCTGTTATTAACCCCATTATCTCACAACACTCCATATACATCTCTCTAAAAAATTCATACACCGTTTGATCTTCTATATGTCTTTTATATATTTCTGTCATTTTACTTATATTTCTTAATAAGTTTTTATTATCTAACATATCTGTCTCTATATATCTCTCTAACTCTAACTTTGACATTAATATACTCATTATATCTTCATATCCTATTGATTCTACTCTTAAACTGTCTAATCTTTTTTTATTTTCTTCTAACTTTACATTTAATTCTTCATCCTCATATCTAAATCCAAATTTCCAATACCGAAGGTTAGCTAATAAAATTTCTAAAGAAATTTTATTAGCGTTCCATGGATATCCTGACTGTAAAATATATCCATGGTATAGTGAATATGATATTATCATCTTTGTATCTTCACAATATATTTTTGATGCATCTTCCAATATTATCTTCTTAAATCCTTTTCTCTTTGACCATTCTATTATTGCATACATCAACATTGTTCCTTCAGCAGCTTATTATAAAATGCTTTAGCATTTTATAATAGGTTCCTTGTTTTTCTACTTTTCTACTTTCTCCTGATTTTATTTTTATACACCCCCTTGATCCATTTAATGTCTCTAGTTTTATTGTGTCACTTCCTGATAAATATGCCAATTGTGCACAATTATCTGCATCTATTTCTAAGCTTTTTGACTTCATTGATTTTATAAATACTCTCCTTAAATTACTTTCTTTTTTCTTATATAAATTAAATTGATATTTTTTACCATCTATTATTACTTCTTGAATATCACCTCCTTCTTGTTCTAATATATATTTTCCATCTTGATTATATAATTCTACTCCAAAATCTTTCTCATACATATTTCTATTTAAATTCATTGTTATTTTCATCTCATACTTATTTGATTTATGATATTTCTCTAATAATTCAAATATACTATATTCCATTTATATTAATACATTATTAGATCTTTTTTATTATTTATTAAAAGATTATATTAATGTTTGCATGATAAAATAAAAACATTAATTTGTAAAACATATTTTATAAAATTATTTGTATCTAGGCGATGGACCATAACATATATCTCTTTAAGAGATATATGTTATGCTGCGCAAGGGAAGTTTGCTTGCTAAAGCAAACCGAAGGTACCTATTTACAAATGCATTTTTGCATTTGTAAATAAGCTGCTGAAGGTACCCGAAAGGGAACAAACCTGCCTCCCTCCGGGACCTTTGGTTGCAGGGACTAATATAAATAATATTGTACCTTTAGCAGCTTATTTAGAAATGCATACCTTTGGTATCCGTCCATCGCCCCAAACCATTTAATTATCCCACCATTCCATTTGCCCATCTACCATTTAATTATACCACCACACCAATACCATCTACCATTTAATTATATTTCATTTATTGGTAAACACATTTTCTTTATTTTTTCTAAAATGTCTGTCTGCTTTTTTGTTAATGTATATGGTACATCAAATACTTGATTTATAAACTTGTCAAAAAAATCATTTGTTTTTATTTTACCAGTACAACTATGACATATAAACATATAATCAAATAATTCTGTTTTTAAAATATTTGAAACACACAATGTTCTGTCAGACATTTCAGTTTCTGTTTGGTTTGTTCTTAAAATCATAATTTTTTTAAAATACATGTCATAATATTTTTCATCATGTTTTATAAAATCTAATTTCAATGTATTTTTATTGCAAAATACACATTTTTTATTACATTTATATTTTAATGCTTCTATTATTATTTCATTGTCTATTGATTTTAATAAATTATAATCTGATTCTGTTTCTAAATTAATATTTTCAATTCCATATTTTTCTAAATTAATATTTTTAATTCCATATTTACATAATTCAACTAATCTATTTTTTTTACTTTCAATATTTTTAATTAATATATTTTTTATAATTTTAATGTAATCTGTTTCTAATTTAGTATTTGTTTCTGGTATATAATTTTTTTCAATTATTTTTCCTTTTTCACTAGTTGTATTATAACACCATTTATTTATTTTTAATATATTTGGTTGACTAACTTGATTTAAAATCCATACTGCATCTATTTCAATCAGATAATTATCAACAAAAATATTTTCAAATAATATGTTTGATAATTTCCCAAAATCTTTTTTTAATAATGGTTTAGTATGATACACATTAAAGAAATATTTAGGAGAACCTTTATGTGTACAGACAACATCTATCATACTTAATACATTATATTTTCTTTTTATACAGTCTTCATAGGTTGGTGTTATTGATCCAACACCGGTATTCCAATTTACCCATGCATATGTCATTGAATCAATATTATCTGAAACTACTATTGGATAATCTATTACTACTGCATGTTCTTCTTCCATATTACTTGTATAATAAATTTGTAAATCTGAAAAATTTGTGTATAATCGTTTTTCATCTGCTATTAATAACCATTTTTTTAATATTTTTTTTGCTTTTTCTATATCTTGTTTAACTTCTATATCTTGTTTTATTTCTTGTCTTAGTTTTATATTTTCTTTTACTTTACACAGGATACATTTTTTACATCTAATACAAGGTATTTTTATTTCCCTGCAAACTTCATTATTTGATTCATTTACTAAATTTATTAATGTTAATGCATCAATTTCAAACCATGGTTCTGGTCTATTTTCACTTTGTGTTTTATGTGAATTAAATATTTCAAATATTTCTTTTATTTCACCATTATCTATATGTGCAATATCTGCTATTTTTAAACCATTATATTCAAATCTATGTTCTAACTCTATTTTTGATGTTTCTGATATTTCTGTAATATTTATTTCTTCAATATATTTACAACTACAACAATTCCTTTCAAATATTATTTTTGTTTTTTTATCCAATAATGTTTTCATTAATAATTTTGCATCTTTATGTATCTGACTTTCTGTTGGATTATTATAATAATTACATGGTTTAATTGTATCTACTTTATGTCTAAAATGATCTGCTCTTATTTCACCTTTACATACTATTAAATCTTTTTCACAATCTGGACAAATATATTTATCCTTTTTATTTGCTATTTTTGGATATACATACTCACCTGTTACTTTATTTTTTGCTCCTAAGAATATTAATTGTGTCATTAATTATAATTATATATTATTTATTATTTTAAATTTTCTTACGCAATTATAAATAATAAATGTTTTATTATTTATAATGTAAAAAATTCCAGCTATATACAATGTGCCAAAAACTTGCCATTTTGCGGGATATATATGTTTTTAATATACTTTCCGCAAAATGGCAAGTTTTTGGCACATTCTTACCTTAAGTATTTTTGCATTAATATTCTTCATCATCAAAGACATATTTTGCAAAAGATTCACGATAATTCTTCTGAAAGTTGTTTTTATCTAATATATCCATTAGGTTTTTATGATTATCAAACATTTCATTATTTAAACTATAAATATAATATTGTTTATTTTTGTACATAACTCTATTTTTATTCAATAAACATTTGTCAAATAAATGTTTAAACATTGTTATCATTAATAAATATAAATCATAATATTTTACACTCTTTTCTGATCGTATGTCAAATATTTTTAATATATAATCTAAATTATTATTAATCCACTCTGAATTTATCTTTTGATCAAATTTATTTAAAATATGATCTTCATTTTTATCTTCTAACATATTTGTTATTATTTTATTTTTATTTATTAAATATTTACAGTTCTTACATATTTTTACATTACCATTCATTATATTCAAATATATTTGTTTATTCTTATCATCTGCTGTTTTTATTAATTCATTACACCATTTTATTTTACTTTTACATATATTATTCCCATCCTGAACACTTTTTATTGATTTAATACACTCTTCACATAATATATCTGACTTTTCTTCATATTTTAACATTGACAAACTTTCAAATCCTAATTCTTTTAATAATTGTGAAAATAAATTTAATTTCACATATCTATTTTTTAAACTTTCTGTAAACATTGCTTTCATTATATGATCTTCCAATTTTTTATCTATTGTTGATTTAATATATGCTCTTAAATTAAAATGTTTTTCTAATAAACTACTATTTTGTAATACTGAATGTTCAAACTCTGATAATTCTATATTTTTTACATTAAATATTTCTAAAATATCATCATGAATTTTCTCTGAATTTATCTGCTCTTTTTTAAGATATAATTTAGGGGATATCATCGTGTTTTTAGATATTGTAAATCCATTATCATACAACATATTAAATAAATAATAATATGTATTTGTTTTTAAAACTGAATCTAAATATATATGGTTAAAATACATCATCTGATATAATTCAGTCTCTTCATTCGTTACTTCAATATTTAAACCTGTATTCTCCATTAATTTATTTGAAAATAATTCATATTCTGCCTTTACATGTTCTAATGATTTGTATTTATTATATTCACATTTCGTTGTACAATACATATTTAATCTTTTTATTTTTCTTACTCTATTTGACATCTGATATATTTGTAAACAATTTAAATGTGTTTTTTTAATAAAACAAAATACTTCTGTTGGAACTTTGTCATATGACACACCATATATTATTGATGGGGTATAAAATACATATTTTCCTACCCAATCATCTGTATTTATTGTCCCATAATCTACTTTTGATGAATATACTAATATATTATCATCTGAAATATAATCTGACAAATATTTAATTATACATTCCATATATCCTATTGAATCAAAACATGCCACAAATACTTCTGATCTATTTGCTAGTTCCACCATTTTATTTATCATAGTATATTCACAATCATATAATGTTGCTGGTATGTATAATTTATTTGGAAACACATTATAATATACTAAAAAATCATTATTTATAATTTTATTACATCTAATTTTTTTTATAAATTCTATATTCCAATCACACATATCTGCATCCAAACATATTACATATTTTGCTGTTTTTATTAATTCTATTAAACATGTAAAATTTAATGCTCTTCTATTTGTCACTGTTGGTGATCTTAAATGAGTTAATAAACTATTTATTTCATCTAATATTAATATTCCATCTTTAAAATTACTTAATTTGCATTTATATAAACTTTCTAATTGAATTGCTAATTTTTTACTTTTTTTTATGTCTGTCTTTTTATAAAAATTTAATTCTAAATCTACCATATGTTCTCCTGCTAAATTTACTCTTGATGTTATTGATAATATTGTTTGGGACTTTAATTTTTTAATAAATTTTTTCATCAAAAATGTTTTACCTGTTCCTGGTGGTGATTTCCAAAAATGTGTTTTACAATTCTTTATCTTTTCTAAATCCAAATTTATATATGTTGAATAACTTTTTATTATATTTCCTTTGTATTTATTTGCATTAAACATTATCTCTTTTATTTTATACACTTTTTCAAAATATACATCTATGTCTGATAAATAAAATATATAATTTATATCTATAAAACTATCTAATTTATCAAATGTTTTTCTGTTCTTAATTTTATTATACCCTTCCTGTTTTGAACATATATTATCATACAAATCATATATTTGCTCTTTTTCTTCATCTGTTCCTTTTAAATTTATATATAAATCTTTTATTGATGCTGTAACATTTAACCATACATCATACCCTGACAAATCTATTTTATTTAAACTCTCTTCTAAATTTATTAAATAAATATTAATGTCTTTATTTGGATAATAATAATCACATTGACTTCCTGATGTTTGTTTTATATATTGACCCATTAAATCTTTTGGTACCCCACAACTCAATATATGTTTCACTTCTGATGTTTCATTTGTTATACAACTATCTAAAAATAATTGTTGATCTGATATAACATCATAATTATATGACAAATAATATTCTAATCTATTATTTATACCAAATTTACAACATAATGGCAATCTAAAACAACCTGTTCTATAAATTTTCATATCTAAATATTTTATATCTGACACAAAATAACCCATCTCTTTAATTGATCTGAAATATATTTCTGGAAAAATTATATGTAATGACAACTTTTTTAATCCATTGGACATCCAAACTATTGATTTAACATTTGGAATATTTATTTTGCTCTCTATTTGGGGTATTACTTCTGATAATATCTTATTCACTTTTTTTATTTTATACACTTCATGTTCATATTCTTCTTTATAATCTATATCAAAATGTAATCTTATTAATTTATTATGTGTATAGTCTTCATAATAATTACGTCTTTTTTTATTTTCTCTTCTTTCAATTATTAATTTATATAAATCTTTATGATCTAAAAAAAAATACTTCTTTCTAAATTCACTATCTTTATCCTCAGCAAATAACTGATAATTCTCTTTATTTACATCTGGTTTCTTGTATATATACTTTAAATTCATATTAATATTTCTTATTAATATAAACCTATATATTTTTTTACGATTTTTCCCCTAATTATCATTAATTTATTTTATAAAATATCACTTCTTTTTTCTTGCCTATTTCTTCATCTAATAAATTTATTCTTCCACTTGTTATATCTTTCTCATGCTCTTTACATACATACTTTATCATACTTAACCATTTTCTTTTTGTCTCTTTCTCTTTGTTAAAACACGTCCATTTACTACATATATAATACTTCTTTATTTCCTGTTCTAATTCATATATCTTATTTTGGGATTCTTCATCTGTATCCATCTTTGATAAAAAAAATGTCACGTCTGTGTCTCCTTCCTTCTTTCCTAAAATTTCTAATATTTTATCTAATATTGCTTCTCTCTTCTCATTATCCTCTGGCTTTATTACCTTTGGCATCACTCTTACTCTTATATTATATAAAAAATTACACTTTATATATCTTTTACTTTTACACCAAATATAAATTACAAAACAATTTAAAATAAAATTGTTTTTATTAATTAATAATTATGGATGTTACTATTTTTATTTCCAATATTGTTCTTTCTATGAGAAAATTTCAAAAAGAAAACAATATTAAAAAACAATGTATAACTAATGTTCAATATTTATATGATGCTATTAAAATGAATTCATCTTCCCTTGGCAGGTTTGTTTGTTAAAACAAACTTCCCTTGTAAAAATAAAAGCTGTGTGTGCATTTTCTAATGATAATGATACTGTAAAAATTATATCTGGGCACTTAGTTATTGTTTTTGATGATGATACAATAATTGAGCCATCATATGATGTATTTTGTTTGGATAATATTAAAGATTTAATGGATAATTTTAATGAAAAAAATAAGACTAAAATTGATATAAAAAAACTTGTTTCTGATCACTTACACTTCACAAAAATAGCTGAACAAATGAACAATGGAAAATTTTTAATTGTTGATAAAACTTTTTATAATCAACAAGCTGATTATATTGAAAAACTTTATTCCTAATATTATTTTATATTTCTATCGTCTTCACATGCTCTTTATACAAATATTTTAGCATACTTAAAAACTTTTGGCATCACTCTTACTCTTATACTATATAAAAAAATCACTTTATTTTTTACACATTAAAAACATTTTAAATTAAAATTACTAAAAAATACCTACTAATCTATTATTTCCAATATATTCAACAGATACCCCTCCACCAGTTGATACATGAGTAAATTCATGATAATAATTATTTACAAATCCTGATGTATCACCTCCACCTACTACTTGAATATTTTACTCATATATTAATTAATAACTTTAAATTATTTACAAATAAAATTATTATATAAATTAATTAATATATGAGTAAAATATTAAACTTATCCAAATATAACAAATTTACTGATGATTTAATCAGTAATTTAAAAATATTAGAAAAAGAATTTGGAAATAAATTTATTATTAAGTCTGAAATATTAAATGCAAAAATAACTGTAACTCTTAACAAATTTAAATTAGCTAATGGAAACATTTTTTATCAATTAAATCATTTTGATAATAAAAGATATACTCCATTAAATCCAATGAGAATTAATTTCTTAAATCCACAAACAAATCAAATTGATGGAACTTCATTTATTGCTAATATTCATAAAACAAATGAATATAGTGGAACTACTATTGTAAAATTATGTCTTGAAATAAATAAAATTTTTGGTATTAAAAAAACTTATTTAACTGATGGCGCAAAAACTAAATGTGGTGACAAAGAAACATATTTGTCTTTTATTAAATTATTAGAAAATAATAAAACTTTTTATATGGCTTTAGGATTTCAAATAGAACTTTGGAATAATGATTCCAGTATGTTAAATTTAGAAATTGCAAATACTAATCAAAAACTTTTGTTTAAACTTAATAAAACTATTGAAAACATTAAAAAAATTAAAACAAAAACAATTATCAATGAATATTGTGATACTATTGATTTATTAACAGATGCTATTAAAACCAATTTTTCAAAAGATTTTGAAATAATAATTTATAAATTTAATACATTTCATGCCGAAGGTACCTTTGGTGATGATGAATATTATAAAGAAGATTCAATAAAACATGTTAGTGATTATTTTAATGAATGCATAAAAGTATTAGGTATTTTAAATAAATACAAAGATAAACAATTTTTATTTGAAATTTTAATTTATTTATTTAAGAATTCTTGTGAAGATTATATTAAAATATACGATTATTTAATTGCAACAAATAGAATTAAAATTATTTATGGAAAAAAAGTTATTGAAAAAAAATACATCCGGGATTTTAAATTATTAATACAATTATATCAATCACATGTTTATTCTTATACTTTTTAAATTAATTTAATCCAATATAATATTTCTTCACAATACTAAAATGATTATTATAGTTATATATTTTGTGCGATGGTTTCAATTTATTATATCACTAAATCAATCCATAATTTATTATTGTAGCATTTTATTATATTATAAATTGATACCATCGCATCAATTATAAAATTATATTAGAATACTAAAATTATATTAGAATACTAAAATTATTATTATAGTTATATATTTTGTGCGATGGTTACAATTTATTATATCACTAAATGGATCCATAATTTATTATTGTAGCATTTTATTATATTATAAATTGATACCATCGCATCAATTATAAAATTATATATAAAATTATATTAGAATACTAAAATGATTATTATAGTTATATATTTTGTGCGATGGTTTCAATTTATTATAGTAGCATTTAATTATATTATAAATTGAAATCATCACATCAATTATAAAATTATATATAAAATTATATATAAAATTATATTAGAATACTAAAATGATTATTATATCACTAAATCAATCCATAATTTATTATAGTAGCATTTAATTATATTATAAATTGATACCATCGCATCAATTATAATTTTATATATAAAATACTAAAATTATATATAAAATTATATTAGAATACTAAAATGATTATTATAGTTATATATTTTGTGCGATGGTTACAATTTATTATATCACTAAATCAA
>Ga0164293_10002259_pt1 | contig 16343 bp, 20 predicted proteins | sample GEODES118metaG_FD_111487 | JGI IMG/M metagenome (GOLD analysis project Ga0164293, IMG submission 111487) | Eutrophic lake water microbial communities from Lake Mendota, Wisconsin, USA - GEODES118 metaG | ecosystem: Environmental > Aquatic > Freshwater > Lake | place: USA: Lake Mendota...
TTCTGTACGGCTGGCGCACAGGCTGCCAGCAAGCCCGCACTCAGCAGGGGGATCAGTGCAACGCGTGAACAGCGCACATCGCAGGGGCATGTGGGCGCAAGTTACCGGAAATTGGGTCACCGGTCCGGCCGCAGTCGCACTGGCGTGCCATGCCGCAACGTCAACAGTCCTGAGGTGACCACCTGCTGACCAGGCCGCATCCCTGAAAGCACGGGATAACGGTTGTTCTGAAGCTCGCCGAGCTGCACGGGTACCTGGAGCGCGAACAGGGTCTGCGCTGGCAGGGATGTCAGCTGTTGGCGATCAACCTGCCCAGGACGCTGCAGCAACTGGGACCGGTCGCCCACGACATAAACAAAGGACTGACCTGCCAGACGCGTGACCGCGGCAAAGGGAATGGCCAAGACCTCGCGACTGTCGAGCACCACCCGGGCCCGCAGTCGCATTCCGTTGCGCCAGTGCTCGCCGCCCATGGGCAACGGGGCCTGCACCATCAGCAACTGGGTTGCCGCAGCCACCGAGGGTTCGACAGCAGAGATGCGGGTTTTGATCTCAGCACCCGAACCATCCGGAGCCTGCAGCACCACCGGCAGTCCCGGCCTGATCCGGGCAGCCAGGTTGGCGGGGAGTTCGATTTCGGCCAGCTGATCGCGGTTGCTGACCAGGCGGGTGAAGGGCACGCCCGCCTGCAGCACATCACCGGGTTTGACGTTGATCTCGCCGATCACCCCGGCCTGGGGTGCCCGCACCGTTCGGAAAGCCAGGTCGGCCTCGCGGGCGATCAGAGCCGCCCGCGAGGCCATGGCAGTCTGCCGAAACTGATCGCGCTGGATGGCGCTGGCGGCGCCTTCGCGCACCAGACGTTCATAGCGCTCATAGTTGAGCCTGTCGGTCTGCATCTGGGCCCGCAGGCTGGCCACCTCGGCCTGCAACTGGGTCTGATCCAGCACCAGCAGGACCTGACCGGGACGCACGCTCTGTCCCTGACGGGTCAACAGTTGCAGCACCCGACCGCTGACCTGGCTGGCCAACTGGACCGACTGGGCCGCCTCAAGGGTGGCGATGGCGTCGATGCCCTGGCTGAAGACCACGGGCTCGACCGGAGCAGTCGCAACCACCGGCATCCGGGTGTTGCGGTCAGCACCGCCACGGCCGCAGCCGACCAAAGCCAGCACCAACCCGGCCGCACACAGCAAGCTCCGGGGCGATTGCCAGGAGGTCAGCCCCAGGGGCCCGGGTCGGGTTGTCGCTGCGTTCACACGCGTCATCGCCTCAAAACCCGCTGCGGCAGCTACATCGTGCGTCCACGGTCAGCGTAGGCGGAGCGCTGGATCGATGATGGACCCAGGAGCATGGACCCGTGGCTGATCTGTTCGAGCAGCATGGCCAGACGCTGCTGGAGGGTCTGGCCCCCCTGGCCGATCGGTTGCGCCCACGCCGGCTCGATGACTTTGTGGGCCAGGAAGGGATCCTGGGTCCCGGGCGATTGCTGCGCCGGGCGATTGCCGCCGATCGGGTCGGCAATCTGATCCTGCACGGCCCACCGGGTGTCGGCAAGACCACGCTGGCGCGCATCATCGCCGGCAGCACCCGCGCCCACTTCAGCAGCCTCAACGCCGTGCTGGCCGGGGTTAAGGAGCTGCGCGCCGAAGTGGAAGCAGCCCGGGAACGGCTACAGCGACACGGCCTGCGCAGCACCCTGTTCATCGACGAGGTGCACCGCTTCAACAGTGCACAGCAGGACGCGCTGTTGCCATGGGTCGAGAACGGCACGCTGAACCTGATCGGAGCGACCACCGAAAACCCGTTCTTTGAGGTCAACAAGGCCCTGGTGAGTCGTTCGCGACTGTTTCGGCTCAGACCGCTCGAACCCGAGCATCTGCGCCAGTTGCTGCAACGGGCCCTGAGCGACAACGAGCGGGGCTACGGCAACCGCCAGGTCGTCATCAGCGATGCAGCCATCGATCACCTGGTCGACGTGGCCGGTGGCGATGCCCGCAGCCTGCTCAATGCCCTCGAGCTCGCTGTTGAGACCACACCGCCCGATGACGACGGCGTGATCGCGATCGACCTGACCATCGCCGAAGAATCGATTCAGCAGCGTGCGGTTCTGTACGACAAGCAGGGCGATGCCCACTTCGACACGATCAGTGCCTTCATCAAGTCGCTGCGGGGCAGCGATGCCGATGCGGCCCTGTTCTGGCTGGCCCGGATGGTGGAAGCCGGTGAGAACCCGCGCTTCATCTTCCGGCGCATGCTGATCGCTGCCGGCGAAGACATCGGCCTGGCCGACCCCCAGGCCATCGTGGTGGTCGAGGCCTGTGCCGCGGCCTTTGAGCGGGTTGGCCTGCCCGAAGGGCTGTACCCCCTGGCCCAGGCGGCGCTGTATCTGGCCGGCGCCGAAAAGAGCAACAGCGTGCTGGGCTTCTTTGATGCACTCAAGGCCGTGCGCGAGCGCAACCGCCAACAGGTGCCGGCCCATCTGCGCGATGCCAACCGCGACGGCCAGGCCTTTGGCGATGGGGTCGGCTACCGCTATCCCCACGCCTATGCCGAGCATTGGGTGGCCCAGCAATACCTGCCCAACGCACTGCAGGGTCAGGTGTTCTGGCAGCCCGGTGGCCTGGGCTGGGAAGGGGCCCTGCGCCAGCGCCTGGCGCAACGCCGCGCCGCCCAACTGGCAGCGGCGGCCGAGACCGCGGCCGAAACCGCCGCCGATCTGAGCGAGGTGCTCAGCCACGGCCCCGACGACCCCCTGCTGCAACGCTGGCTGGCCCGCTCGGCGGCGGCCGAGGGAGAACGGCTTGACCAACTGCGTCAGCGCTTCTGGCAGCACACCAGCTGGCGACGGCACGAACGGGTGCTGATCGTGGGCGCGCGTTCGTTGCTGTGGGCGCTCGATCCGCTCGAGCACACCCCCGAGGGGCAAGTGGTGATCAGCACCGACAGCCCGGAGGATCTGCAGCGCCTGCAGGCCCAGCTGGAGGTGTTGGATCACCTGCAGCGGCCGACCCTGCTGCTGGGGCTCGACGGCGCCGAAGGCCCATTTGAACGGATCGCGGCCCGTCAGCTTCAACTGCCTGGCGGTGCGGCCGGACGGCGGCGCTGGCTGGCCCGGATCACGGCCCTGGCGGCACCGGGCGGCGAACTGCGCCTGCTGCGCAGCCAGTCGCTGCTGGGGCCTGTCGGAGGGCTGCTGGAGCTGCTGCAACCTGCCCCCCCCGAGCTGCAGCCCCTGGCCGCCGCCGAGGCCCGCTGGCTTGCGGCGCAGACCACCGACCTGACGGCCGACCTGGAGCGCTCGACCTGGCAGCTCAGCAGCACCAGCTGGGAGGAGCCCCTGCAGCTGGTGCTGCAGCCGGCGATGCTGCAGCGCTGGTTTGGGACCGACCAGCCCTATGGCCGGTTTCTGCAGGACCAGATCGGCGACACCAGCCAGCTGAAGAAGCTTGAAGCGCTGTTTCGCCAGGTGCAGGCCAGCCCGCTGCCTCAACGGCTGCGGCACCAGCTGCTGATCGGTCGACTGCCGACAACGCCTGCCGATGCCTCCAGGGGCTGAGGCCTGCCGGGCTCAGCGCCCGCTGCTGCCGGTGGCCCCCGCCTGCACACAGGCCATCAGAAAGGCGAGATGGGCCAGCGCCGAGCTGCCGCAGTCCTGCGGACAGCCACAAACCGTGGGTTTGGTTGCCGCCATGGTTAGCCCTGGAACACCGGGTTGGCCCTCGGCCAGCGCAAAAGGCACCGGCAGGCGTTGCAGCACACCCAACAACGACACCGAGCCGTCGCGACTGTCCGCCACGATCGCCGCCCGCAACGCCGCCCGTTTGGCCTGGGGCGCCAGCTCGGGCGACCACCAAGGCGATTGCTGCAGCAGCAGGGCCACCCCCGCCGGCCCATCGAGATAGCGACTCACCTGCGTCGTGCTGAGGCCGTAAGCGCGGGTCAGGGCCTGGCGCAGCTGCGGCTGGGGCCAGGACGCCCGCGCCAGATCCTGCTGCAGGCGCCGGCTTGTGACCACGCCGCTGGCTGCGAAGCGGGTCAAGACAGCCCGGTCGTCCTCCATGGCGGCGGCAGGGCCACCCGTCACCAGAAGCATCAGCGCGATGGCCCAGGAGCGGCTGCGGAGCAGGCCGTGCACAGCGATTCACCCACTGGACTCAGACCAAATTACGGGTGCGAGGCCGGGGAGCTCGAGCCCTGGACCCACCGCGGCCCAGCACCAGCCCTCGAGCCGACCTTCGCGGGGCTGAACCGTGATGCCCTCTTGCCCATGGCGCAGCTGACCGCCCTGATGGTCCAGGCTCCAGCAGGCGAGTTCCTGGGCCAGGCCCCGCTGGCGCCACTTGATCGCGGCCTCCTTGCACACCCAGCTGCGCAGCACGGCCCGCCGCAGCGGCTCGGCCGCCAGAGGCTCCAGCTGACGCTGTTCGACCGCCGGAAAAAACCGTTGCATCAGCGATCGTGCCTCGAAGCGGCGATCGCTCCGCTCCAGATCAACGCCAATGGGCCGAGGTGACCAGCCGATCAGCAGGGCATCGCCGGCATGGCTGAGGCTGACCGCCCCCCAGCCCCGGGCCAACCGTGGCGGCGCCCCCGGTGGGCTGTGCAGCGGCACCTGCCGGGGCGGCAGATCCAGCACCCCGGCCAACAGCAGACGCATCGCCTGGCGGCTGCGCCAGTAGTGCCACCGCCGCAGCGGTGGCAACGCCGCGGCCCAGCCCCGCTCCTGGGCAGAGAGCACCTCGGGAGCGCCCCCATCCCGCGGCGCCTGCCTTGGCCCGGGGGGCGGCACAAACCACAACTGCGGTGACTTCAGCAGCAGACCCGTCTCCAGCCCCCTTAGGCTCGGATCCATTGTCGCCACTTCGCTTCCATGGCCCTGCAGGTCGGAGATGCCGCCCCCGCCTTCAGCCTCAGCGATCAGAACGGAACCAGCGTCAGTCTCGAGCAGTTCCGGGGTCAGCGGGTTGTCATCTATTTCTATCCGAAGGACGACACTCCGGGCTGCACCAAGGAAGCCTGCAACTTCCGCGATCAGTGGAGCGTGTTTGCGCAGCACAACATCGCGGTGCTGGGCATCAGCAAGGACGGTGCGGCCAGCCATGGCAAGTTCATCGCCAAATATGACCTGCCCTTCACCCTGCTCACCGACCCCGAGCCCTGCCCGGTGGCGGCGGCCTACGACAGCTATGGGCTCAAGAAGTTCATGGGCAAGGAATACATGGGGATGATGCGTCACACCTTTGTGGTGGACCCGGAAGGACGACTCGAAAAGGCTTACACCAAGGTCAAGGCGGAGACCATGGCCGACGACATCCTGCGCGACCTGGGCCTCAGCTGAGAGCTGCGGCCGCGGCCACCCCGTCGAGGCACAGTCCAGGGGCCAGGGTCCAGGCTCGTTCCTGGACGTCGTCGGGCTGCAGCAGGCGATGCAGACGTTCTCCATCGCCGCCGGTGAGCCACAGCTGCAGGCTGGGCTCGCGCTGTAGCAATTGGGAGGCAGCCCGTTGCAGCGCACCCGCCAAGCCATCCAAAACACCCACCGCCATCGCGGCCTGGGTTTGTTGGGGCCAGGCTTGATCGGCCCAGCCCGGCAGCTGGTTGGACAGCTGTGGCAACGCCTGGGTGCCCGCATGCAGGGCCCGCAGCTGCAAGGCGACGCCGGCCAACAATCGCCCGCCGGCAAAGCGTCCATCGCCATCGATCCAGGTCAGGCTCAGGGCCGTGCCGGCATCGGCCACCAGCACGGGCCCGGTCGAGCGCTGCCAGGCCTGCCAGCCCGCCAGGGCGCGGTCCACCCCCAGCCAGGCAGGGGCAAACGCCAGCGGGATCTGGGCCAGGGTGATCCGGGTGGCTGGATCCAGACCGGGTGCCAGCGGACCGACGGCGGCCCAGCGCACAGGCTGCTCGGTCAGGGTCGCGTGGGGCGACTCGCTCCAGTAGCGGCGACGATCCAGCGGCCCCTGTGCCCAGTGCCAGCGGCTGTTGCCGACCAACAGCCAGGGGCCGGCCCCGGCCATGGCTCAGATGCCCTCGCCCATCAGGCCAGGCAGGTGGATGCCGCACTCCTGCTTGAGCCCACCGAAGCGGGTGGCGCGGCCGCTGGTACCACCATCGTCGGGAGCACTGGAGTGCCAGTCACCGACGGTCGAGTAGCCCTGATCGAACAGTGGGTGCTGGGGCAAATCATGCTCCTCCATGTAGTAATACACCTCGCGTCGGGTCCAGCTCAGCAGGGGGCGCAGGGACCAGCGGCCGCGCACTGGGTCCAGGGGCTGCATCGCCGAACGGTGATCGGTCTGGCTGCCGCGCACCCCACTGGCCCAGCAGCTCACGGCGAGGTCCCGCAGGGCCCGGTCGAGGGGCTCCACCTTGCGAATGCGGTGGTACAACTCCAGATCTTCCACCTTGCCCGTCTCCCAGAGGCGTCCATGGCGGGCCTCCATGTGGGCCGGGCTGAGCTGGGCTTGGGCCACGTGCAGACGCAACTGCAGGCGATCGGTCAGCAGATCGGCGTATTGATAAGTCTCGGCAGGCAAATAGCCGGTGTCGACCCAGATCACCTGCACCGGTTGACCGCTCCGTTGGGCCAGCTCACTGACCATGTGCAGCAGCACGGCGGCCTGAATGCCAAAACTGGTGGTCAGGACCAGACCGCTGCCGAACGTCTGCTGCGCCCAGGCCAGCCGATCCTGGGGTGAACAGGATTCCAACAGCGCACGGGCCGCATCCAAGTCCAAGGGACGGCCGGCGACATCGGCGGGCAGGACGGTGGCTGTGGCGCTTGGCATCAAGCCATCATCGCCCCTGAGGCGTGCCCGTCGTTAGGGTTCAAGTTGGCGGCCGGCGGTCCCGAACGATGGCGATTCAACCGAAGGCGCCGGTGGTGATCATCGGCGGGGGGTTCGGCGGCCTGTACACCGCCCTGGCCCTGGCCGAACGCCGTGGTCATCCCCCGATCCTGCTGATCGAGCCCAACGAACGTTTTCTGTTTCTGCCGCTGCTTTACGAGCTGCTGAGCCACGAACTGCGCAGCTGGGAGGTAGCCCCCCGCTATGACGCCCTGCTGGCGGGTCGCGGGGTGGCCTGGCTGCAGGAGCGGGTCAGCCGCATCGACACGCGCGCGCACACGATCCTGACCAGCAGCGGCCGCAGCGTGCCCTATGGGCAGGCCGTGGTGGCCACCGGCTCGACCACCCAGAGCTTCGGGATCCCCGGGGTGGTCGAGCACAGCCTGAGCTTCCGCACCCTCGCTGATGTGCAGCGGCTGCAGCGACTGATCACCACACTGCGGCAGCGCCAAAGCCCCTTGCAGCGGCTGGTGGTGGTCGGGGGCGGAGCCAGCGGTGTCGAACTGGCCTGCAAATTGGCCGATGAACTGGGGGGCGCCGCCTTGGTCGAATTGCTCGAGCGTGGACCGGCCCTGCTGCCCCAGGCCCGCAGCTTCAACCGCGAGCAGGCCCTGCTGTCCCTGCAGCGTCGGGACGTGCGGGTGCGCACCGGCGCCGCCGTGACCGCTGTCGCAGCCGACCACCTGTTGATCGGTCCGCAGGGCGAACGGCTCGCCTGCGATGGCGTGATCTGGACAGCGGGGATCCGCTGCCAGCCCCCCGCGATCAGCCCGACGCCCCCGACCGACGGCAGCGGTCGCCTGCACACCGACAGCGATCTGCGGCTGAGCGGATGCGACGACCTGTTTGCAATCGGCGATGTTGCCCGCTGTGACGACGGCACCGGCAGCCCCCTGGCCGCCAATGCGCAGGTGGCCTTTCAGCAGGCCACCTGCCTGGCCGACAACCTGCTGCGGGCAGCCGCTGGCGAGCCCCTGCGCGCCTTCAACTTTCAGGATCTCGGCGAAATGATGAGCCTGGGGCGGCAGGACGCCTCCCTCACCGGCGCCGGACTGACGCTGGCCGGTCGGGCCGCCTACGAACTGCGGCGGCTGGCCTACCTGACGCGCATGCCCGGCGGCAGCCACCGCCTCAAGGTGGCTGCCGGCTGGGTGGCGGCCTGGTCATGACATGAGCCGCCCCCGGGGTCTGTTGCTCGACGCCATGGGCACCCTGATCACCCTGCGGCAGTCCGTGGGCACCAGCTATGCCGCCCTCGCCGAAAGCCATGGGGTGATCGTGGACGCAACAGCGATCGATGCGGTCTTCCCCACCATCTACCGCCAGGCCCCACCCCTGGCGTTCAATGGCCTGGACGGCACCACCCTGCTCAAGGCCGAAATCGGCTGGTGGGGAGACCGGATCAGCGAAACCTTCGCAGCGCTAGACCTACCAGCACCGCCGCCTGCTCTGCAGCGCGACCTGTTCGAGCACTTTGCCGAACCACAGCCCTGGATGGTCTACAGCGATGTTGAGCCCCAGTTGAGGGCCTGGCGCCAGTCCGGCCTGCGCCTGGCAGTGGTCAGCAATTTCGACAGCCGCCTGCGCGGGCTGCTGCAGTCCCTGGGGCTGATGGCCCACCTCGAAGCTGTGGTGATCTCGAGCGAAGCCGGTGCTGCCAAACCCGATCCCCGACCGTTGCACCTGGCGCTGGCCGCCCTCGACCTGAGCGCTGATCAGGTGTGGCACATCGGCGACAGCCCCGAAGACGTGGCTGCAGCCCGGGCGGCGGGCCTGCGCTGCCTGCGGATCGCGCGCCAGTGAAGCACGCAATTCCCCATAACCCGATCGGCTATGTCAACATAGAACGGTCTGACGGCTGACCTGCCATGGCCTTGCAACTGGGCGACACCGTGCCCGACTTCACCCAGAACTCCCAGCTGGGTCCGATCAACCTCTACGACTTCGCCGGTGACAGCTGGGTGGTGTTGTTTTCCCACCCCGCTGACTACACCCCGGTGTGCACCACCGAACTGGGGGAAGTGTCACGCCTGCGCCCCGAATGGGAGAAGCGCAACGTCAAGACGATCGCCCTGAGCGTCGATTCGGCCGACAGCCACAAAGGCTGGATCTGCGACATCAACGAAATCCAGAACACCACCGTCGACTACCCGATCCTGGCCGACGAAGACAAGACCGTGAGCGATCTCTACGGGATGATCCATCCCAATGCGCTCAACAACCTGACGGTGCGCTCGGTGTTCATCATCGACCCCAACAAGAAACTGCGCCTGCAGATCACCTATCCCGCCAGCACCGGCCGCAACTTCGCCGAGATTCTGCGGGTGATCGATTCGCTGCAGCTCACCGACAACCACCAGGTAGCCACCCCGGTCAACTGGACCGACGGTGACGATTGCGTTGTGGTGCCCTCGATCCCGACCGAGGAAGCCCGCGCCAAATTCCCCAAGGGCGTCACCGAGATCCGTCCCTACCTGCGCCTCACACCCCAGCCCAACCGCTGAGACAGCTGCTGAGACAGCCGCCGAACTGACCGCGACGGCCACGGCCGCCCCAAGGGGCCAGAATCACTCTGGCTCCCTGACGCTGCTCAAAGCGACGCAGGCGCAACCATGAAGGGTCAACCGTGAAGGGGCAACCATGAATCAGTGGTGGCAGTGGCAGGGTGGCGCTCCCGGTGGCGGCGGCTTCGCGGTCATCGGCGTCGGCCGTTTTGGCAGCGCTGTCTGCATGGAACTGCTTCGCTTCGGCTCCGAGGTGCTGGCCATCGATGCCAGTCAGCGTGCTGTTGATGAACTGCGCCAGCTGGCCCCGTCGGTCGAAGCACGCGTGGTCGACTGCACCGATGAGGAGGCGCTGCGAGCGGCGGGGGTGCTGGACGTGGCCACGGTGGTGGTCGCCATCAGCGAACCGATCGAGGCCAGCATCACCGCCACCCTGATCGTCAAGGACGGCAAGGGCAGTCGGGTCAGGCAGGTGATTGCCCGCGCCACCAGTGACCTGCACGAAAAAATGCTGCGCCGGGTCGGGGCCGACAAGGTGGTGTTCCCCTCCAAGATGCAGGGAACCCGCCTGGGCATGGAGCTGGTGCGCCCCAACCTGCTGGAGCGTCTGCGGCTGGATGACCGCAACAGCATCGAGGAAATCAAAGTTCCCTCGTCGTTTGTCGGCCAGTCCCTGCGGGATCTGAACCTGCGCAAGAACTACAACGTCAGCGTGCTCGCCGCGGGTCCTGAGAACCGGCTGACGGTGAACCCGCCGGCCTCCCAGATTCTTCAGCCCGACGAGCTGCTGGTGGTCATGGGCACCAGCGAAGACCTCGAAGCCCTGCCCAGCAGCTGAGCCATGCGGGTGCTGGGCCTGATGAGCGGCACCAGCGCCGACGGTGTCGATGCGGTGCTGGTGGAGCTCAGGGGCCCCTGCCTGCATCCACGCTGGCGGCTGATCGCCAGCGTGGAGCACCCCTACCCCCAGGCGCTGCGGCAACGCTTGATCGGCGTGGGGCAGGGCGAAGCCCTGACCACCGCCGCGCTGCTGGACCTGAGCGAGGCCGTGACCGAACAGCAGGCCCTGGCCGCCCAGGCCTGCGATCCAGGGGGCCAGGCCAGGCTTGTGGGCTGCCACGGCCAGACCGTGTGGCACCGGCCTGCCGCCGCCGGGCGCCGCGGCGCCAGCCTGCAGCTGCTGCAGGGGCCGTTGCTGGCTGCACTGCTGCGGCGACCGGTGGTGTTCGACTTCAGAGCCGCCGATCTGGCCCTGGGGGGGCAGGGGGCGCCGCTGGTACCCCCTGCCGACGCCGCCCTGCTGGGCCGTGGGCCGGGTTGGCGGGGGGTGCTGAACCTGGGGGGCATCGCCAACATCACCCTGATCCCCCCCGCCACAGGGCCCCAGCGCCAGGCGCCACTGCGGGGCTGGGACTGCGGACCCGCCAACAGCCTGATCGACCTGGCCGTGCAGCAGCTCAGCGGTGGCCGCCTGAGCCATGACGCCGGCGGCGCCTGGGCCGCCCAGGGCCGCGTCGACGAAGAGCTGATCGCGCGCTGGTTGCAGGAGCCCTACCTGCAGCAGCGCCCGCCCAAGTCGACCGGTCGTGAGCAGTTCGGCGCCGCCGACCTGGACCGGCGGCTGATGGAGCTGGACGGGCGAAGCCCTGCCGACTGCCTCGCCACCCTGACCGCGTTCAGCGCCGCGTGCGTGGCCCAGGACCTACAGCCGCGCCCGCTGGAGCTGCTGGTTGCAGGCGGTGGCGCCCGCAACACCACCCTGATGGGCGAGCTGCGACGCCGTTGCCGGGGCACCCGCGTGCGCCCCCTGGCCGACCTGGGGATCGGCAGCCAGCAGCGGGAGGCCCTGGCCTTTGCCCTGCTGGCCTGGTGGCATCACCGCCGCTGCTGCAGCAATGCCCCCAGCGTCACCGGCGCAGCGGCCCCGACAGTGCTGGGGGTGTGCGCCTGGCCGGCGGTGCGCTCAACCGGGGCGTTGCAGCCTTAACCGACGAGGGGCACCCCGCAGACGGTCCTGACGCTGCTGCTGCTGCTCGAGTGCAGCCCGAAAGCGATCGGTGCCCGCGTCACTGGCCTGACGGTTCTGCTGTTCAAACCGCTCGACCCCTTGCTGAATCAGCACCTTGGCCATGTTGCTGACGGTACGGGATTCGTTGTCGGCCAGATCGGCCAGGCGCTGACAGAGCTCTTCGGGCAACACGACCTGAATGCGCGGCGATTTGGGCCGGCCACTGGATGAGTTCTGGCGCGTCGGCACGGCCGCCTGAAGCCTGCGGGATACCGATGAGTGTACAGAGATGCGCAAGGGTAGTATCCAGCACTATGCTTGTGACCAGCGTCCTCCTTGCTCCAGCAGCGATGGCCACCCTTCCACGCACCACAAGCCCCGGCCTCCAGCCCAAAGCCACCGCCCAGGCCCCGACGGTCAGCCCCCGCCGCCGCAAGCGCCGCACCGCCGAGCGCAGTGACGTGCTGGTCTCAGCCGTGATCAGCACCTATCTGCTGACCCATCTGCACCATGTGCTGCAACGGGCCGAATACGGTGCCCAGCAGGAGGGCAACGGGACCCTTGCCGGCAACTACGCGCAGCTGCGCAAGGTGCTGTGTCTCGACGCCCGCAGCATGGAAGATGCCTCGGCCTGTGGCGAAGCCGAGCAAGCAGGGCACAAAGCCGCCTGAAGCCATAAGGTCTGGGAACAACGGCCCAACGCCATGACCGCCAGCAGCAGCGGCAACGCCGCCGAGCTCTACAACCGGATCAGCGCCGAACCCGATCTGACCCAGTCGCTGTTCCGCCAGGCCCTGCAGGACCCGTCAGGCGCCCTGGCCAGGATTGTCGAGCTGGGCCAACGGCACAACCTGCCGGTGACCATCGAGGAGGTCAGAGCCCACATCGCCTCGCTCGAGGATCCCGCCAGCAAGCAATGGCTGCTCAAGGCCCGCGGAGGCCTGTGAGCGGCGCTGGCGCTGGTCGGCACCGCCCCCCTGGGCCCAGCTGAAGAACAGCCAGTAACTGACGATCGCCAGACCTGCGGCCACCACCAGCGCGGCCACCTGCTCGAGGCGTTTGATCATCGCGGTGGCATCGACGGCACAGTCGATCAGTCTGGCCGAGCGGGATGATGGCGGCGGCAGTCACCCTGCTGCGTCCCCCTTGAGAACCCTGCCGCTGTGCTGCGCCTCGAAAAGATCAGCAAGATCTATCCCACCGGCGAGGTGCTTCGCGATGTGACCTGGGAGGTCAAGGCGGGCGATCGCATCGGCCTGGTGGGGGTCAACGGGGCCGGTAAATCGACCCAGATGCGGTTGATCGCCGGGCTCGAGGAGCCCAGCAGCGGCAAGGTGGTGAAGCAGGGCAATCCCCGCATCGCCTACCTGCAGCAGGAATTTGACGTCGACCCCCAGCGAACGGTGCGGGCCGAGCTGTTCCAGGCCTTTGGCGAAGCGGCCACGGTGCTCAACCGCACCCGGGCCGTGGAAACAGAGATGGCCAGTGACAAAGCCGCCAGCGATCCTGACCACCTCGAGGAGCTGATCCACGAGCTGGGCCACCTGCACGAGCGCTTCGAGGCCCTGCACGGCTACGAGCTCGAGGCCCGCATCGACAAGCTGCTGCCGACGATCGGCTTTACCCCTGAGGGGGCCGAGCAGCTGGTGGCCGACTACTCAGGCGGCTGGCAGATGCGCATCGCCCTGGGCAAGATCCTGCTGCAGGAACCCGATCTGCTGCTGCTCGACGAACCCACCAACCACCTGGACGTCGAGACGATCCAGTGGCTGGAGGGCTATCTGCTTGAGCAGAGCGCCGCGATCGTGGTGATCAGCCACGACCGCACGTTCTTGGATCGGGTCTGCAACCAGATCGTCGAAACCGAGCGCGGCATCTCGCGCACCTACCTGGGCAACTACAGCCAGCACCTCGAGCAGAAGGCCCTCGAGCGCGAAGCCACCCAGGCCGCCTTTGAACGCCAGCAGAAAGAACTGGCGGAACAACAGGCCTACATCGACCGCTTCAGGGCCAGCGCCACGCGTTCGACCCAGGCCAAAAGCCGCGAGAAGCTGCTCGACAAGGTCGAGCGCATCGACGCCCCTGTCGAGACCGTGGGCGGGCCCCGCTTCCGCTTTCCGGAGCCCCCGCGCTCGGGCCGCCTGGTGGCCGAGATCCGTGAGCTCAGCCACAGCTATGGCGACCAGATTCTGTTTCTGGGGGCCGAGCTCGAGATCGAGCGCGGCGATCGCATCGCCTTTGTCGGCCCCAACGGCGCCGGTAAATCCACCCTGCTGCGGCTGATCATGGGCAGCGAAACTCCCGACGAGGGTGTGGCCCAGCTAGGCGAACACAACGTGATCGCCGGCTACTTCGAACAAAACCAGGCCGAGGCCCTGGATTTGTCGAAAACCGTGATCGACACCATCTTCGAAGCGGTTCCCGACTGGACCCAGACCCAGGTGCGCAGCCTGCTGGGCAGCTTCTGTTTCTCGAACGAGAGCGTGTTCAAAGAGGCCGGCAAGCTCAGCGGGGGCGAAAAGGCCCGCCTGGCGCTGGCGCTGATGCTGCTGTCGCCCTGCAACCTGCTGGTGCTCGATGAGCCCACCAACCACCTCGACATCCCGGCCAAGCAGATGCTCGAGGACGCCCTGATCGACTACGAGGGCGCGGCCCTGCTGGTGAGCCACGACCGGTATTTCATCTCGCGTGTGGCCAACACGATCGTCGAGCTGCGCGATGGCGAGCTGGTGCGCTACCGCGGCGACTACGCCTACTACCTACAGAAGAAGGAGGAAGAAGCCGAAGCCGCCCGGGAAGCCCAGGCCGGCGCCGAACGGGCCGCCAAACGGGCCGCCAACCGCGACAAACAGAAGGCCAAACAGCTTCAGAAGCAGGGCCGCCGCTGACCCGGGACACAAAACTTGATCAGCCGATAGGCAATGGGACTCATCTTGCTGGTGTCAAGGAGTTTGTGTGCATAGCCTGACTTCAGGCCAAGACACCCGGTGGATCCCATGAACCAGCACAGCCACCTGCAGCACGGCACCGCCACCAACTGGAGCGGAACAGGAGCCGATGCCACCCAGCCCCAGGAGCAGCAGGTCCAGACCTGGGATGCCATGGAGAGCTACTTCGAGTGCATCACCACCTGCTCACTCGACGATGGCGAGTGCGTGACCCACTGTGTCGAGCAATTGCGGGAGCGGTCGTGAAACCCGACCGCGGCCAACCGCCAGGGGCTCGAAACAATTCTTAGCATTGAAGCGTTGCGTTGAACCGCTGGCGTCGTGACCGAGCCCCTCAGCCTCAGCCTTGGCCAGCAATTTGAGCTGGAGCGCATGAGCCGCGCCATTGACGAGACCCAGGACCCCTTGACCCTGCAGCGGCTCGCCAAGCAGCTGTTGCAGGCCTGGCACAGCCAGAAGGCCGCGACCCAATGGGTGATGCGGCAACAGCTGGAGCGCTAAAGCCTGCTTAACCCTGTCGGCCGACGCGCCCCAGGTCAAGGGGAACCACCTGCAGCTGCAGCACCGAACCACCGCGGTTGACCGTCAGGACCAGGGGGCGACCAACACCCGTGCGCTCGACCGCTGCAACCAGCTGGCTGGCGTTCTGAATCGGCTGGCCAGCAGCGGCGGTGATGACATCGCCAATGCGCAGTCCGGCCTGATCGGCAGGCCCACCGGCAGCCACCGAAGCGACACGCACCCCCTGCACCTGGCCGGCGTTCGCCGCATCCCCTGGCAGGGGCTCGAGCCCCACGCCGATCATGGGATGGGTGGCACGCCCTGTGGTGGTGAGCTGGGTTGCGATCCCACGGGCGCGGTTGATCGGAATCGCAAAACCAAGGCCGGCTCCAGGACCTGTGCGCACCAGGGTGTTGATGCCGATCACCTCGCCATCGGCATTGAGCAACGGCCCACCGGAGTTGCCGGGGTTGATCGCCGCGTCGGTCTGGATCAGATCGAGCCGCTTGTCGGTGATGCCGAGCTTGCTGGCATTGCGGTTCAGGTTGCTGATGATGCCCAGGGTCACCGTGTTGTCGAGCCCGAAGGGATTGCCGACAGCAATGGCCCAGTCGCCCACCTGAAGAGTGTCGGAATTGCCGAGAGGTGCCATCGGCCAGGCACCACCGCCGGACAGGCGCACCACCGCAAGGTCGGTCAGGGGGTCGAGGCCGACAACGGTGCCTGTGACGCGCCGCCCATCCTGGAGACCGACCGTGACCTTGTCGCTTTTCTCGACCACATGGGCATTGGTGAGGATCAACCCGCTGCTGTCAAAGATGAAGCCGCTGCCCTGGCCGCGCTCGACCCGCTGGGAGGGGGGCTGACTGAACTGGGGCAGACCGAAGAACTGACGAAAGAAGGGATCGTTGAGCAACGGTGCCGGCAAGCCAGCCGCTCCGCCCCGCACCATGACGGTGCGCTCGGTGTCGATGGTCACGATCGAGGGACCCGCGCGCCGCACAGCCGCGGCCACGAAGGATTGCCGCCCCAGCCCGGCACTCGGCACCGATGCTGACGCAGGAGCCTGGGTCTGGGCCAAACCCGGTGCGGCAGCAGCAGGAGCCAGCAGCACGGCAGCCGCAATCACCAGGGACTGGGGCCGAAGCCACAACGGACTGTGCGGCACATCTCGCATCAGGGGAGCACCAATTCGCTCACCACGCTAAGAACCCCCGCAGGCCCGATCCGACCCCGAGAGCCGAACATCGCTAAGATTTGTAAACAAGCTCGGTTCCGATGTCCACTTCCAGTCTCCTGCTGGCCTTTCTGACCTTTGGGGCAGCCTGCGCCAGCCTCTGGGCCTGGATGCTGGCCACCGTGACTGAGCAACAACGCCCTTCCAAGCAATGATGGAACACCCCGCTGAGTGGTTGCGGCTGATGGTCCCTCTGCTGTACGGCGCCTGTTTTGTGTTGCTGTTGTGGCAAGCCTTCCGAGTCATGGCTCAGGGCTTCAGGGCTGTCCCACCGATGGCCAACGGGTCCAGCAA